>Ga0256835_1000093_pt1 | contig 72832 bp, 70 predicted proteins | sample PIR30metaG_FD_185972 | JGI IMG/M metagenome (GOLD analysis project Ga0256835, IMG submission 185972) | Hydrothermal vent microbial communities from East Pacific Rise, Pacific Ocean - PIR-30 | ecosystem: Environmental > Aquatic > Marine > Hydrothermal vents | place: Pacific Ocean: East Pacific...
CCTTACGGGCCGGTGAGTAGGGAGTAGCGAGTGGCGAATGGTTATTAAAGAAAAGGACTAGAATGAAATGGGTGAAAAGAAAATCAGTTCATATCAAGATTTAAGAATTTGGCAAAACAGTATGGATTTGGCTGAAAAAATTTATAATTTGACAAGAAAATATCCCAAAAGTGAGCAATTTGGTTTGATAGCACAGATGAGAAGAGCAGCCATTTCGGTTCCAGCTAATATAGCTGAAGGGTGGAGCAGGACTTCTAAAGAATTTTGTCAATATTTGAGGATAGCCTTGGGTAGTTTGAGGGAGTTAGAAACTTATTTGCTTTTGAGTGTTCGGGTTAAAATTTCGTCTTATGACGATATTTCCTCTAGAAGAGATACAGGCTTTGGGCAAACAAGTTTTGACCTTACAAAGGAAGATCTTCAGCTAAAAGTTTGGTCCTTCATGACTATTCGCCATTCGCTATTTAACCATTCGCCACAATTGCCCTGCCTGATTAAGAAGGCATTACGACACGCCGTCGCGGCAGAGGTAGTCCACCTCGTCCACGATGTGAGAAAACCCTGCCTGATTAAGAAGGCAATTAGGCCCTTACGGGCCGTGAGTAGCGAATAGCGAGTAGCGAGTGGTGGTAGAAAAGAACTATTCGCCATTCGCTATTTAACCATTCGCCATTTAGGTCCTTGCGGGCCGGTGAATGGTGAGTAGCGAGTAGCGAATGGTAAGGCTTCGGAATACGGGAGCGGTTGGTTGGCAGGAGAGTTTGTGAAAAAATTTGCCTGAAGGGAGGGATTAATCCGAAGGGCAAGATTACCGGCTGAAACCTAGATGTTGACAGGGACTTATCTTCAGCATACACTTTACCGCCGAACGCCGGGGTAGCTCAGTCGGTAGAGCAGCGGACTGAAAATCCGCGTGTCCCTGGTTCGATTCCGGGCCCCGGCACCTTCAATCCTCCCTTAATCTCCGCCGGATAACCGCAATCTCATCCAAAATTCAATTCGTAGCCGGCTGGTCGGTTCCCCTGCCTTGCGCTAAGTTAGCCCTCATGAAGATCCTCATGTTCTACGCCCACGAGTTTTGGTGGAAGCCCTTTTCCCGCGTGCTCGAAGGGGCTGGTGACCCCGGCCCGGAGGGGAAGGTCGAAGAGGCGGTGGTGGTCTTCTATCACGTGGAGGCCGAGGATCCTCCGCGGGAAAAGAAAGTCGTGGAAAAGCTGGTGAAAAACATCAAGTGGCTTGCGCGCAAGTTCGATACCAAACGCGTGGTGCTCCACTCCTTCAACCATCTTTCAACGAGCAAGGCCTCGCCGGAAGAGGGGTTGGCCCTCATAAACCGGGCGAAGGAGAAACTCTCACGAGGAGGATTTGAAATCCATGAAACGCCTTTCGGCTGGCTCAACGAATGGAAGATGCACGTGGCCGGAGAATCTCTGGCCAAGGTTTTCAAGGATCTTTAGGCACGCCGTCTTTCTCCTTCTAATTTTGGGGCCATTTGTTTCGGGGCCGCTGGCGCTTGCGCTTGATCGCGAGACCGTGGAGATGATCCGCGAACTAAAGAAGGCCGGTCTCAGTGATGAGGCCATCATCGAGATCCTCAAACTGGAGAAGGAAGGTCCGCAGGGGGCCGTGGGCGTGATGGAGGTCCCGCGGGCTGACGGCAAAAGAGACATCATCTACTATTCCGTGAGCACGCCGGAAGAGAGAAAGGCCCTTCTTCGGCAACGAGATTTCGAGTATCAAAAGTCCTGGGAGCTTCCCGAACACATCATCCTTGATCAACGGAGGTAGCCATGAGACGGAAATTGGGCATTGTTGGAGCGGGAGCCGTAGGCACGGCGGCGGCGCATTGGGCCCTGGTCAAAGAGGTGGCCGAAGAGGTGGTGCTTGTGGACATCGTGGAGGGGTTGGCGCGGGGAAAGGCCCTTGACATGGCGCAGAGTGCCCCGATCTACGGGTTTTCCGCGCGCATCGAGGGCACGGAGGACTGGGCCGCCTTGAAGGACGCCCAGGTGGTCATCCTCACCGCGGGTCGCCCCCGCAAACCGGGCATGAGTCGGGACGATCTTCTCCAGGTGAACCTCGAGATCGTCAAGTCCTGCGTGGAAAAGATCGTCGAATACGCCCCGGGGGCCTGCCTCATCGTCATCACCAACCCCATTGACGCCATGGTCTATACGGCCTTTCGCGTTTCGGGGTTCCCGCGGCAGCGGGTCATCGGCATGGCCGGCGTGCTCGATTCCGCCCGCTATCGTTACTTCCTGGCCGAGGCCCTGGGAGTGGCTCCCAAGGACGTGCAGGCCCTGGTCATGGGCATCCACGGAGATCACATGCTCCCTCTGGTGCGCCTGGCCAACGTGGCCGGAGTGCCGGTGAGCGACCTCTTGCCTCCGGAAAAGATCGCCGAGATCGTCGAACGCACGCGAAAGGGTGGGGCGGAGATCGTCTCCTATCTCAAGACCGGGAGCGCCTTCACCACACCGGGGCTGGCAGCCATCGAGATGGCCGAAAGCATCCTCAAGGATCAAAAGCGGGTTCTTACCTGCTCGGTCTGGCTCGAAGGGGAGTTCGGCTTCTCCGAGGTCTTCATCGGGGTTCCCGTGGTCCTTGGGGCCCGCGGAATGGAGCGGATCCTCGAGTTCCCCCTGACCGAAGAGGAGAAGGCCGCCCTGGCCCAGTCGGTCGAGGCCGTCAAAGCCCAAATGGCCAAGACGGGATTGTAAGTTTTTATCCCCTCCAGCGGGCGTTTTTTGTCTTCAAAACGCCCGCAATCTCCCCTTTTTGTCCTCTGATTTTTCTTGATCTCCCCCGCGGTTTTGCTATGAAGCGGCTAATTCCAAAAATTTCGGGAGGTGGCAGATGAAGCGATGGTTTTTGGTCTTTTTGAGCCTCTTCTTGATGGTCGGAATGAGCTGGGCTTCTTCGGAAACCGAGGACCTTCGTCGGATGCTTGAGGAGCTCAAGCGCGAGGTCCAGGAGCTCAAGAAGGAGAACGCCGAGTTGCGCTCCCAGGTGGAACAGCTCAAGCGCGCCCCGCAGGTGGCGGCTCCCACGGCGGCGCCGGCTAAGAAGCACTCCTTCTATACCAAGGGAGCCTACGGTTCTTCTCCCAGCGGCATTGACTTCTACGGCTTCTTCAAGATCGACGCCGTGTGGCAGGATTCCTCCGCGGTGGGCGACAACTACGTGCTCTGGGTGCTTCCCGACAAAGTCGGAGACGGCGACAACAAGTTCACCCTGAACTTCCGTCACAGCCGTTTCGGCTTCGACGTCTCCAAGCCTTATAAGGATTTCCGGATCTTCGGCAAGATGGAGATGGACTTCTATACCCAGAGCAACAACGAGGACACTCTTCCCTGGAACGACAACCATTCTCCCCTCCGTGCCCGTCGGGTCTTCGCCGGGATCGAGTGGGGCACCTGGCAGTTGCTCGCCGGTCTCGACTGGTTGACCATCTCCCAGCTCTATCCGCACCTCTCGAACTTCCCCTCCGGAACCTTCATGGGGAACCCGGCTTACCGTATGACCCAGGTGCGGCTCACCAAGTGGTTCAAGCTCGACGAGACGAGCCGGCTCAAGGTCCAGGTGGCGGCGGAACAGCCCTTTGGTTTCCCGCGGGCGGATAGGTCCTGGTTCATCTACGACAGCGATCCTTCTAACGACGCCGGTTTTCCGGGTATCGAGGGCCGGGTGGCCTACGAGACCAAGCTCTACGGAAAGCCCGCCCTTCTCGCCCTCTGGGGACACTACTCCAAGGAAGAGTACGACATCTCCACCGGTGAAGAAGACGCCGAGAGCTACTCCATCGGTCTTGAGGCCAAGATTCCTCTGCCCATCGAAAAGAAGGCCTTTATCCTCGGTGAGATCTGGTACGGCCGGAACTTCGATGGCTACTATTCCTGCGGCGTGAACCAGGGCACCAGGTTCAAGTTGGCCGACGGCACCTACACGACGGGTCTGGTGGGCGTTTCCCCGTCCGACGTGGTTGCCGTGGATGAGATCGACGCCTGGGGCGGCTGGGTCGAGCTTGAGCTCTTCTGGACGCCGAAGCTCGTCACCCACTTCGGCTGGGGTATCGACAACCCGGACAACGACGACCTCAAGGGCGTGACCGGGGCCCGTCTCCAGCAGCAGATGTACTACGCCAACTTCCTCTATCGTCTGACCAAAGAGTTCGGTTTCGGTGCGGAATACATGTACATCGAGACCGACTATCACGATATTGCTGGCGGAGACGGTGAACTCAACCGCTTCATGGGAAGCCTCTACTACTTCTTCTAAGCAGAGGCCATCTTGAAGGCAAAAGGGGCGGCCAGAAAAGGCCGCCCCTTTGTGTTTTGGAGTTCTGCCGATTAAAATGACCGCATGCGTTACCTAAGCACTCGCGGCGGCATTGACCCCATTCCCTTCAAGGAAACCGTGCTCATGGGGCTCGCCGAAGACGGCGGCCTCATTCTCCCGGAGACCATCCCCGTTGTTGACGAGGAGACCCTCAACCGCTGGCGCAAGCTTTCCTACCCGGAGCTTGCCTTCGAGGTCATCAAGCTCTTTGCCGACGACGTGCCGGAAGAGACCCTCTGGGACCTCATCAAGCGGGCTTACGCCTCTTTCACCCATCCGGAGATCTGTCCGGTGGTCAAGAAAGACGGCCTCTACATCCTCGAGCTCTTCCACGGGCCGACGCTGGCCTTCAAGGACGTGGCCCTTCAGCTCCTGGGAAACCTCTTCGAGTATCTCCTCACCGAGCGCGGGCTCAAGATGAACATCCTCGGCGCCACCTCCGGAGACACGGGTTCCGCCGCGATCTACGGCGTGCGCGGGCGCAAGAATATGAACATCTTCATTCTCTTTCCCCACGGGCGCGTCTCGCCGGTCCAGGCCCTGCAGATGACCACCGTGCCCGACGAAAACGTCTTCTGCCTGGCCATCAAGGGCACCTTTGACGATTGCCAGGCCATCGTGAAGACCCTCTTTGCCGATCTCGAGTTCAAGAAGCGCTACTTCCTCGGGGCGGTGAACTCCATCAACTGGGCCCGCGTGCTGGCCCAGGTGGTCTACTACATCTGGGCCTACTTCCGCGTGGCGGACCGGGAAGCGGCGGAACAAGTGCGCTTTTCCGTGCCCACCGGAAACTTCGGGGACATCTTTGCCGGTTACGTGGCGCGCCGTATGCTGGGCGCGCGCATCGAGCGCCTCGTCTTAGCCACCAACGAAAACGACATCCTCACCCGCTTCGTAAACCAAGGGGACTATTCTTTGGGGCGGGTCACCCCGACCATCAGCCCCTCCATGGACATCCAGGTGGCGAGCAACTTCGAGCGCTATCTCTACTATCTCTACGGGGAAGACCCTGCGCGCGTGCGCGAGGCCATGGAGCGTTTCCGCCGGGAAGGCCGGCTCACCTTCTCGCCGGAGGAGATCGCGCGGGTGCAGGAGGATTTCCTCTCCCTCTCCGTGGACCAGAAGGAAACCCTCGAGACCATCAGGGATTTCTATCGGGAGACGGGCTACGTGCTCGATCCGCACACCGCCGTGGGCGTGCGGGCCGGGCTTCACTTCCGCAACGAGCTCCCCATGATCTGCCTGGCCACGGCTCATCCGGCCAAGTTCCCCGAGGCGGTTTCCGAGGCCATCGGCCATCCGCCGGAAAGGCCGCCGGCGCTTCGCGATCTCGAGAAGCAGCCCCGGAGGGAGACCGTGCTTCCGGCTGAAGTGGAGGCCGTGCGGGCCTTTGTCGAACAAAACGCCCTTGTTTGAGGAGAGAGCCATGCGGCGCGCAGTCTTTGTCTTGTTCCTGTTTTGCGGCTTGCTGGCCCAGGCCCTGGCCGGGGAGCTGATCGAACTCCGGATCAAGAATCCCACGGCTTACAAGCTCACGCTCTCCGACGTGGAGAAGTCCTGAAAGGTGCTTCTCGACTTCCCGGACGGGAAGTCCATCCCGCCTCACAAGGCGCTCAAGGTTTGGGCCGACATAGACGGCCGTCGCACCGCGGCGGTGACCCTGTGCTTCGAGGATCCGAAGGGAAACGACTGGTGCGGCGAGGTGGTCCTCAAGCGCGGGGACACCTTGAGGGAAGTGACCCTCAAGCTCGACGAATGGTAGGAGGTGAAAGAATGCTCGACGGTCTGATGGTGAACCTCATCCCGCAAGAATTGCTGGCCATCCTGGCCTGTCCGAAGTGCAAGGGGGATCTCGAACTCGACGAGAAGCTCCACGGCCTCATTTGTTATCGTTGCGCGCTCCTCTACGAGATCCGCGAGGGCATCCCCATCATGCTCATTGAGGAGGCCAAACCCCTTTCCGAGGTGGAAGAAAAGAAAGAATCATGAGCGAGCCGCAAAAGCCTGCTCCGGCTCAGCTTTTTGTGAGCGTCTTCTCCGCAGACGAAGAGCTCATCGAAAAGGCCGTCCTCCGCCTGGAAGAGACCCTCGGCCCCCGAGACTTCGAAAGCCCGCTCCTTTCCTTTGACCAAACCGACTACTACGCCGACGAATTCGGCGGGAACCTCGTGAGGCGCTTCGTCTTCTTCAAACGCCTCATTCCCCAGGAACGGATCGTGCCGGTGAAGTGGCTGGCCTGGAAGATCGAAAAGGAATTCTCTCAAGCCGGCCGCCGCCGGGTGAACATTGATCCGGGCTACATCCTCCTCGAACGCCTGGTGTTGGTGACCTTCAAGAACTTCTCCCATCGCCTCTATCTCGGGGAATCCGTCTACGGCGAGGTGACCCTGATCTTCCGCCACGGCCAGTACGAGCCCCTTCCCTGGACCTATCCCGACTATGCCGCGGAAGAGGCCCGTGCTATCTTTCTTGAGGCCCGAGAACGTTATCGGAGAAAACTGCGCCATGCTCATTGATGCTCACGGCCGTCGAATCACCTATCTACGCCTTTCGGTCACCGACCGCTGCAATCTGCGCTGTTTCTACTGTAGCCGTCAGAACGCCTTTTCCTGGCTGGCCCCGGAGGAGATCCTCTCCTACGAGGAGCTCTTCGAGGTGGTGCGCGTGGGGGTGTCCCTCGGCATCGAAAAGATCCGCATCACCGGCGGAGAGCCTCTGGTGCGCAAGGGCCTCACGGACTTCATCGCCCGCCTCTCCACCCTTCCTCTCAAGGACATCGCCCTCACCACCAACGGAGTCCTCCTGGCCCGCTACGCCGAAGAGCTCAAGGCCGCGGGGCTCAAGCGCCTCAACGTGAGCCTCGACACCCTCCGCGAGGACCGGTTCGCCCTCCTCTGCGGCAAACCCTATCTGAAGGAAGTGCTGGCGGGCATCGAGGCCGCGCTCGAGGTCGGCCTCCACCCGGTGAAGATCAACACCGTGGCCCTGCGCGGGAAAAACGACGACGAGCTCCTTGATCTTGCCCGCCTGGCGGAGAAGTGGCCGGTGGAGGTGCGTTTCATCGAGTTCATGCCCGTGGGCGAGGGCGCGGGATGGGGGGCGGAATACTTCCTCCCCCTGGAGGAGGTCAAGGAACGTCTTGCTCCCCTCGGCCCGCTCACCCCGGTGGAAGGGAAGGGGGCCGGACCGGCCAAGGTCTTCACCTTTTCCGGGGCCAAGGGGCGCCTGGGATTCATCGGGGCCATGAGCGAGCCCTTTTGCCGCGGTTGCAACCGCCTGCGTCTCACTCCGGAGGGCAAGCTGAGACCGTGCCTCTTCTCCGACCGGGAGATCGATTTGAAGGGCATCCTGCGCCGGCCCCATCGCGACGAAGAGCTGGCCGCGGCCTTTGAGGAAGCGGTGGCGAGCAAACCCGTCTCCAAGCAACACCACGTCCCCCATCGCCTCATGCGCAGCATAGGTGGTTAAAATCTCTTGCCAAAACAATCTGAATCCGATAATGCGTGGTAGAACTTTGTCGAGGAGGTGGCCATGCGCATCCCTGAAGACAGGCTCTACAGCGAACACCATCTCTGGGTGAAGAAACAACGGGGCGGGAAGGCGATCATCGGCATGACCGATCTGGGACAGCTCCGCCTGGGAGAGATCATCGACATCGAACTTCCCGAAGAAGGCGAGGAGCTGATCAAGGACGAGACCTTCGGCAGTGTGGAATCAACCCAGGGAGTGGTGGATCTCATTGCGCCGGTGAGCGGAGAGGTGCTCGAGATCAACGAAGACCTTCTCGATGCCCCGGACATCATCAACGAAGATCCCTACGACGAGGGCTGGATCCTCAAGGTAAAGCTCTCCGATCCGGATGAGCTGGACGAGTTGCTCACGGCTGACGAATACGAAGAGGTGACCGCCGGGGAAGAGATTCCCCTGGAAACCGAAGAAGACTTCGATTTCGAGGAAGAGGAGTAGAGATGCGGGTCTTCATGTTTCCCGGGCAGGGTTCTCAATACGTGGGGATGGGAAAGGCGGCTTACGAGGCTTCGGCCAAGGCGCAGGAGGTCTTTCACCTGGCCGAGGACATATGTCAGTTGCCCATCAGGAAACTTTGTTTCGAAGGCCCTCTTTCCGAGCTGACGCGTACCTTCCATCTGCAACCGGCCCTCACGGCGGTGAACATTGCGGTCTTTGAGGCCCTGAAGGAAAAGGGCGTAGAACCGGTCTTCGTCTGCGGCCATAGCCTGGGAGAGTATGCGGCCCTCTACGCCGCGCAGGTGGTTTCCCTGGAGGACACCTTTCGCCTGGTGCTCAAACGCGGTGAGCTCATGGAAAAGGCCGCCGAGACCCGCCCGGGTGCCATGTACGCCGTGATCGGTCTTTCCCGGGAGAAACTCGCCGAAATCATTGACCAGGTTCGGGACAAGGGCGTGGTGGCCTTGGCCAATCACAACACACCGGAACAGATCGTCATCACCGGAGAGGAAGAAGCGGTTTCCGCCGCGGCGGAAGCCGCCAAACAAGCCGGGGCCCGGGTGGTGCGCCTCAAGGTGAGCGGGGCCTATCACAGCCCGCTCATGGCCGAGGCGGCCGAGGAGTTCCGCGCCTTCCTCGAGGGAATACCCTTTTCACCCCCTTCCCATCGCTTCTTTTCCAACGTCACCGCAAGCGAGGTCAAAGAGGCCGAAGAGATCAAGCGCCTCATGGGTCTCCAGATAGAGAGCCCCGTGCGCTGGGTGGAAGAAATAGAGAACATCTACGCCGCCGGAGGCCAAGAATTTATTGAAGTGGGACCCAAAAACGTGTTAACCAATTTGGTCAAGAAGATTTTGGGGGGGCGGGCGTTCAGCGTTTGTGCTGTGGAAGATCCCCGCCAATTTTGAGTTAAGAATGCCCTCTTTTCAGTCGAATACTTTTACAATATGGCCGAAAAATTTTTGCCACAATATGCGACCTTTCTCCCGGAAATTATTCTCCTCATAGACCGAGACCTGCGCATTCTCTGGGCCAACAAGGAAGCCCACGAACAGTTCCAGAAACAAAACCTTTGCGGGCTCCATTGTTTCGAAGTCCTCCACGGACGCAACAGCCCCTCGAAGAGGTGTCCGGCGCAAATCGCCATTTCCACGAAAAGGCCCTGCCGCGGCATACTCCACTCCTCGACCCTCGGGTCCCTCTACGTCTCCGTGGCCCCGGTATTTGCGGAGAACGAGGTGAAGGCCCTCTGGCTACTCGGGGTGAGGCTTTCCTCTCCCGAGGCCAAGGAGGCTCTCGGCGCCTACCGCTTCGAGATCATCGGCCGGTTGGCCACGGGTTTCGTCCACGACATCAAGAACCTCCTTTCCTATCTCCTCGGAGAACTCGAGGTTCTCGAGCTCCTCACCTCGGACGAGCGTCTGAAGCATCGCTATCAAAAGATGCGCGTGGTGCTCGAGAGCATCTCCACCCTTAGCCGGAAGCTGAGCTCCATCGGCAACCTGCGCAAGGGAGCGGAGCTCCTTAACATCAACCGGGTCCTTGAGGACCTCCATCCCCTGATCAAGTTCTTCGTGCCCGCCGGCGTGCAGTACGAGGTCTATCCCGACCCGGACTTAAAGCCCGTGCGCCTCAACCGGGCGGTGCTCGAGCAGATCATCCTCAACCTGGTGATGAACGCGGTGGAAGCCGTCTCCGCTCCCGGGGGGCTGATCCGCGTGCGCACCAAAGACGACGGGGACTACGCCGTGCTCATCGTGGAGGACAACGGCACGGGAATCAAGGAGGAGCTCCAGGAGCTCGTCTTTGAACCCTTCTTCACCACCAAGGATTCCGGCTCCGGGCTGGGGCTCTCGCTCATTCGACACTGGGTGGAGGAAGTGGGCGGGGAGATCTCGCTCGAGAGCCGGGAAGGGCAGGGCAGCAGGTTCATCGTTCGCTTTCCCGTGGCTCCGAGCTTTCGAGAAACCAGGTGACCGCCTCGAAGAGGAGCTCTTCGTATCCTTCCCCCAGGGCGCGCCGCCCGAAGACGTAGTTAATCTCGTTCAAGAGGGCCTCTCCCTCCCGAAAGAGGAAGTCTATCGCCGCGAGATTGATCCCGGTTTTCCGGCTGAGCTCCCGGGCCAGCGCGAGGGCCTTCTCTTCGAGTTCCGGGTCCGGGCAGGGGATGATCTCCCCGCCCTGGGCCAGGTTCGTGCGAAAATCAGGGCCCAGCTTCCGCCAGAAGGTAAGGAGCCGCGGGCCGATGATCACCACGCGCAGGTCGTGGGGGCTCGGGAGATACTCCTGCACCAGGAATCCGTAGCGTCCCTCGCGCTCGAAGGTCCGAATCCTTTCAAGCGCCTCTTTCAGGTCTCTTTCGTCGCGCACGAGGAAGAGCCCGCGCCCTTCGTGTTCCTGATCGATCTTGACGACGAAAGGCATCCGGGGCCATTTGACCGCCGCGGCCTGGGGATGGGGCCCGAGCGAGGCGATCTTGGGGATCCAGAGGCTTTGCGGACACGGAAGCCCCAGGGTGCGAAAGAGCAGGTATTGGCCGCCCTTTCCCGGAAAGCGGAAGCGATAGTCGTAGCTGGGAAAGACCGAAAGCCCCCTCTCCCGGGCCAGGTGATAGAGTGTTTCCGGAAAGACCTGGGGGAAGATCACGCAACGCACCCGCCTCAGGGCCTCGAGCACGTCTTCGGTGACGGCGGAGAAGGCCCAGAAGTTGAAGTCGCCGACGATCAGGGGATGAAAGGAAAGGATTGGTCCTCTGGGGTGAGTGCTTATATTTAGCTCGGCGTGCGGCATCTCTTTTCCTGGAGGAAGGCGGTATGCAGGCGGTTATTCTGGCGGCGGGTTTGGGCACGCGACTGAGACCCTACACCGAAGACTTTCCCAAACCACTCTTGCGCGTGGCCGGACGCGAACTCCTCTATCGCCATCTGCGGCTCCTCAAAGAGGCTGGTGTCAGCGAGTTTATCATAGTGATCAATCCCCGGCACGAGAGACATTTCCGCGAGTTTCTGGCTCGACATCCGGAGTTTCCCTGCACCCTGGTCTTAAACGCCGAGCCGGAGCGGGGGAACGGCTACTCCTTCTACCTCGCCCGGGAAAAGGTGAAGGGCCCCTTCGTCCTCACCATGGGTGATCACGTCTACGAACCCGCCTTCGTGAAAGAGGCCGTCTCCTGCCAGGGCCTGGTGGTGGACCCGGAAGGGCTTTTCATTGACCCGGAGGAGGCCACCAAGGCCCTTTGCGAAGGGGGGCGCATCAAGGCCCTCTCGAAGGGGCTCAAGCGCTACACGGGGTTTGACACGGGCTTTTTCGTCCTCACCCCGGAGGTCTTCACCGCGGCCGAGGCCCTGGTGCAGGAAAAAGACGAAGTCTCGCTCTCGGAGATCATGGCCCGCGCGCAAATACCCTGCTCCCTGCTCGCGGGGTTCTTCTGGATGGACGTGGACACCCCGGAGGATCTCCGCCGGGCCACCTACCTTCTCGTCAAGCGAAGCGTGAAGGGCGCCGGAGACGGGCTGGTCTCCCGATGGCTCAACCGGCGCGTCTCCACCTGGGTCTCCGTCCGGTTGGTGGATCGTCTGACGCCCAACCAGGCCACGATCCTCACCACGCTCCTCGGGCTTTTGGCGGCCCTTCTGGTCTTCGCCTCCCCGGCCTGGGCGGCGGTTCTCTATCAGGTGAGCTCCATGCTCGACGGCATAGACGGGGAGATCGCCCGCGCCAGCCTCCGCACGAGCCCCTTTGGAGGCTGGCTCGACTCGGTGCTCGACCGGATCGTTGACTTTTCCTTCCTCCTGGCCCTGGGGCTCACTTTTCCGCCGCAGGGGACGCTTGAGTTTTCCGTCTATCTCCTTGCGGTCTTCGGTTCGGTGATGGTGAGCTACACGAGTGAGCGCTATCGCGGGGCCTTTGGCCGCGCTCTCCACGCGGAGATCCCCCTCCTGCGCCGCATCCCAGGGAAACGCGACGAGCGGGTCTTCCTCACCATGGTCATGGTGCTCCTCGGCTGGGTGAAGGGGCTCTACTTCCTTCTGGCCGCGCTCACCAACCTGCGCGTTTTTCTTACCCTGATTCTCGTCTGGCGGGCTAAAGGGCGATGAGGAGGGCGGTCCAGCCCTCAAGACTTTCCTGGTCCACGAGCCTTCCGGGAAGGGCGGAAAGTATCTCTTCGGCCTGGGCCTCGACGAACCCCGAAAGGATCATCATCCCTCCGGGGCGAAGACATTGCGGGAGCTCCGGAGCCAGGGTGAGGATGGTGACGATGGTGAGGTTGGCCAAAAGGAGGTCGAAGCTTTGGGGGCGCGCGCATTCCACCGACCCCTGGACCACCAGGATCTCCCTTTCACGCTGGTTCAGGCGGACGTTTCTCTGCGCCTCCTGGCAGGCGCGGAAATCTATGTCTGCAGCCAGGACCCGCGGGGCGCTGAGCTGAACCGCCCCCAGGGCCAGGACCCCGCTTCCCGTGCCCAGGTCGAAGACGGTTTCCATCTTCCTGCGGGCAAAGGCGCGCTCCATCAGGCGCGCGCAGAGGGCCGTGGTGGGATGGAACCCGCTTCCAAAGGAGAGGTTGGCGCGGATGACGATCTCCCCCGGGCGCATCTCGATTCCCTTTCCCGGTGAGACCAGGGTGAGGGAAGGGCTTAGCTTCAGGCGGTATCCCAGGAGGGGGCCGGGGCTTGGCGAGAGCCCGGCCTCAAGGATCTCTGCCTGCGGACGGAAGTCGAGCACGGCCCGGAGGATTTCGTTCACTTCGTCTGGTTCGAACACGAGGACGAGGAGGCCCTCTTCTTCCAGATGATGGCGGCCGAGGAGCCGGGGATGCGTAAAGCCCTCCCAGACCTCGGGGTCGTCGCGGAGCTTTACCTGGAGATAGTTTTTTTCCTGCTTGCGGAACTCCATCAGAAGACCTTTTGGCTGTCGAGGAGGATGGTCACCGGGCCGTCGTTTATCAGTTCCACCTCCATGTAGGCGCGGAACCTGCCGGTCTTCACCGGCACTCCTTCTTCGGCGAGCTGTTCGGCGAGGAGGCGATAGAGGGCCTCTGCCTTTTCCGGCGGTGCGGCCCGGTCGAAGGAGGGCCTCTTCCCTTTGCGACAGTCGCCGTAAAGGGTGAAGTTGGAGACGAGGAGCACTTCGCCTTCGATGTCCCGAACCGAGAGGTTAAGCCTCCCGGTTTCGTCTTCGAAGACGCGAAGCCCGGCGATCTTTCCGGCGAGATAGCGTGCGTCTTTTTCCGTGTCGTCCTTGGAGACCCCGACGAGGACGAGGAGCCCGGGGCCGATCTGGGCGATGGTCTCCCCTTCAACGCGCACTTGGGCCTCTTTTACCCGTTGCACAACCGCCCGCATGGACCCCATCTTAATCAGGGAAAAAGACCCTTCAAGGAGGAAAACGTGAAACGCATCTACGTCGGCACCTGCGGACAGGTGATGGGGCTCAAGAAGCTTCTCGAGACTTACACGGCCCTTGAGATCAACGCCACCTTCTATCGTTTCCCCACGGAGAAACAGCGCAAGAACTGGGCGCGCGTTCTCGCGGAGCGCAAGGACTTCTTCCTCTCCCTTAAGGCCTATCAGGGGTTCACCCATCCCGCGCACTCCCCCACCTGGAAGAAGGCGGGCCTTAATCCCGAGGAGCGGGAAAGGCTCAAGGACTTCGTGGGATGTCTGCGCTGGAACGAGGTGACCGAGGGGTTCCTCGATGAGACCGCGCGCCTGATCGAGGAGCTCAAGGCGGACTTCCTCCTCTTCCAGTTGCCTTCCTACTGCCAGAAGGAGGAAGAAAACGCCTTTTCCTTCTTCGAAAAGGTTTCGGCCGCGCTCGAGGTCAAACTGGGGTTTGAGATCCGCTGGCCTTCGGTGGATCTCCTCGCCGAGGTCTGGCGTCGTTACGGGGTGATTCCGGTGTTTGATCCTTTTCTCGAGCCGGAACTGCGCGAGACCTTCTTCCCGCAGCTCGATTTCCTCTATCTGCGCCTCCACGGCCGGCGCAACGAAAGGGGGCGCCTTGACTACAAACATCGCTACAGCGACGAGGAGCTCCGCGAACTGCGCGCTTTCATTGAAGGGGCCAGGGCCGAGACCGTCTGCGTGCTCTTCAACAACGTCTACATGAAGGAAGACGCAAGGCGCTTTCTGGAAATGTGCGCGGAGGGAATGGAAGAGGGGAGTCAGGAGGGCAAATAAAAAATGGAGCGGGAGACGGGACTTGAACCCGCGACATCCACCTTGGCAAGGTGGCGCTCTACCAACTGAGCTACTCCCGCTCCGGTCAGTCTAAATAAATAGCGAGCGCCTCAGGCTCTGTCAAGCCGCCTAGAGCTCGGAGAGCTTGACCAGGCGCTCGTACTCGGCATCCACCCGGCGCTGGATCTCGGCGATGTGCTCCGGAGTGAGATGCCGGAAACGGCGCTGCAGCTTGAGATACTCCTCCACGGGCTTGGGCTTGGTGATCTTGCGGGTGAGATAGTACTTGCCCTCGATCACCTCGTAGAGGGGGAAGATCTTGGTGTCCACGGCCAAGCGGGCCAGCTTGATGGAGTCTTCCGCTTTGGTGCCCCAGCCCGTAGGACAGGGCGAATAGATGTGCACGTAAGCCGGCCCTTTAACCAGCGCGGCCTTCTTGACCTTGTTCATGAGGTCCAGGAAGAAGGCCGGGCTGGCCGTCGCCACGTAAGGGATACCGTGGGCCACGGCAATGGCCGGGACGTTTTTCTTCCAGGTCATCTGGCCGATGCTTCTTTCGCCCGGAGGGCTGGTGGTGGTCATGGCGCCGTAGGGCGTGCAGCTCGAGCGCTGGACACCGGTGTTCATGTAAGCCTCGTTGTCGAGGCAGACGTAGACGAAGTCGTGCCCGCGCTCCAGGGCGCCGGAAAGGGCCTGCAGACCGATGTCCGCCGTGCCGCCGTCTCCGGCGATGGAGACCACGTCCACGTGACGGGTCTTGGGGAAACGGCCGTGGCGCTTGAGCACCTTGAGCGCCGCTTCCACCCCGGAAGCCACCGCCGCGGCGTTCTCGAAGGCGATGTGGATCCAGGGCACACGCCACGAAGTATGGGGGAAGGGTGAGGTGACGATCTCCATGCACCCCGTGGCGTTGCAGACGATCACGTCCGTGCCCAAGGCCTTCATCACCATCCGCAAGGCCAGGATCTCACCACAACCCTGACAAGCCCTGTGTCCCGGAGCCAGAGGCTCCTCTTTGGGCAAGTTTTTGACGGAAAAACCTTTGAATTTTGCGAGCTCTGGTATCATACCTCACGCACCCCTATGTATTCGTAAGCTTCTTTGGGCCGCTTCTTGCGGTAGAAGGCAGCCCGATCCGCCATTTCTTCGAAGTCCTCCACCGTGATGTCGCGTCCGCCGAGACCGGCGATGAAATTCACCACCCGCGGACGACGGGCCGCAGCGTAGAGCGCCCCGCGCACTTCCGTGCCCAGCGGGCCACCCACGCCACCGATGGTGAGCGCACGGTCGATGACCGCAAGCACCGGGATGCCCGCCACCGCCTTGCGGAACTCCTGCACGGGGAAGGGCCTGGTGACCCGCAGTCTCACCAGGCCGACCTTCTTGCCGGCCTCGCGCATCTTGTCTATGGCGGTCATGGCGGTCTCCGCCATGCTACCCTGGATCATGAGCACCACTTCCGCGTCTTCCGTCCGGTAGGTCTCCACCGGATGGTATTCGCGGCCGAACCGGTTGGCCCAGTCCTTCCAGACTCGGTTGATGACCCGGCGGGAATTGCGGAAGGCCTCGTCCTGGGCCCGTTTGGCTTCGAAGTAGATCTCCGGCACACCCACCGGACCCATGGTGAGCGGTTTCCGCGGGTCGAGCTTGTACTTCGGGCGGAAGGGCGGAAGGAAGTCGTCCACCTCTTCCTGGTCAGGCATTTCTATGGGTTCGATGACGTGCGAGAGGGTGAACCCGTCAATGTTGACGATGGTGGGGAACATGACGTTGCGGTCTTCGGCAATGCGAAAGGCCTGGATGACGAGGTCCACCGCTTCCTGACCGTTTTCGGCCCACATCTGGATCCAGCCGATGTCCCTTTCGGCCATGATGTCGCTGTGGTCGTTCCAGATGCTGATGGGGGCCGAAAGGGCACGGTTGGCTACGACCATCACCACCGGAAGCCTGAGCGCCGGGGCGATGAAGAGGATCTCGTGCATGAGGGCCAACCCCTGCGCCGAGGTAGAGGTGAAAGTGCGCGCTCCGGTGGCCACGGCTCCCAGCGCCGCACTGATGGCGGAATGCTCGGACTCTACGGTGATGTATTCGGCGTCGAGCTCACCATTGGCCACGAGCTCGCTCAGGTGCTCGACGATGTGGGTCTGCGGGGTAATGGGATAGGCCGCGATGACTTCGGCTCGCGCCAGTTTGACGGCGTCAGCAATGGCTATGGAAACTTCTTTGGCTACTCTCTTTCCCATGGCTAGACCTCCTCCACGACCATGGTAATCGCCCCCTTGGGGCAAACCGCGGCGCAGATCCCACACCCCTTACAGTAGAAGAGGTTTACCAGGTAGTAGCCCTCTTCGTCCTGCTGGTCGTAGCACATATCCGGGCACATGATGTAACAGGTGCCGCACTTGACACACTTTTCTTTGTCCAGTTCCGGGCGCATGGAACGCCAGTTACCAGTCTTGAACTGGGCGCTGTTGCCGGGCTCCAGGATGTAGAGCCCAAACGGCACCTCCTTCCAAGGAAGCATTCCTTGATCCTTACCCATTGCACTTACTCCTTAGGTGTAGAGTTTGGTTTCCTCGATGGCCCGCTGCATGGCGGCCTTGTTCTTCTCCGCCAGGCGACCGAAACGCTGTTCCAAGGCCTCTTCGAGATATTTCCTGTCCACCAGGCCCGTAGCCTTGAGGAAGGCCCCAAGCATGGTGGTGTTGGTGATGGGAAGCCCGAGGACCTCAAGGGCAATCTTGGTGGCGTCCACCAGGGCCAGCTTCCCTTTGAAACCGCCGAGCATCTTCCGTACCGTCTTTTCGTCCTTGGAGGTGTTGATGATGGCCCAACCGTCCTCCTTGAGTCCGTCGGTTACGTTGACGATGCTGGGAAGAGAAGGATCGAGCACCACGATGATGTCGGGATGATAGACCTTCTCTCGGGTCCGGATGCGCTGGTCGCTTACCCTGACAAAGGCCATCACCGGGGCTCCACGCCGTTCGGGGCCAAAGCTCGGGAAGGCCTGGGCGTATTTGCCCTCGTTGATGGCAGAGATGGCGATGAGCTCTGCCGAAGTCACGGCTCCCTGACCGCCTCGACCGTGCAGTCTCACTTCGATCATGGGTTCCTCTCCTTGAGCCAATCTGGATTGAGCACTTCGTTAGCACATGAACCTAAAGGGTGTCAACAAGTCTGACGTTTAAAAAGGGGGCGATTTCCGACCGAAAATAGTTTTAGCCTCGAAGGGGGTCCCCATTATGGAAACAAACCTCTATTGTGAATGGGATCAGGAACAAGTTCACAGGCAGGAGGAGAAAAGACCCGATTTCAGCTTCCAGGATCTTTCGGGAAGGGACTTCTCCCGCGCCAATCTTCGGGCCGCAAAATTTTTCAAGGCCAAGCTTAAGGGCGCCATCTTCAGCGGGGCCGACATTTCCGGGGCCGACTTCTCCGGGGCCGATCTCTCCGAGGCCCATCTCGAAGGGGTGAAGGCCCGCGCCACGGGCTTCGGCATGGCCAACCTCAAGGGGGCCCGCCTCTTTCACGCCGACCTGAGGGATTCCTCCTTCACCAAGGCCAACATGGAGCACGTGGATGCCCGGTGTGCGGACCTTACGAACGCCAGATTGCGGGAGGCCAACCTGCGCACGGCCGACTTCACTTCAGCCGTCCTTAAGGAGGCCGATCTCAGCTTGAGCGATGTCCACGGAGCGGTCTTCTTCAACGCCGATCTTCGTGGCTCCCGCCTGAGGATGCTCCGGGGCTACAAGAAGGCTTCCTGGATCGGGGCAGACATCCGGGACATCAACTTTGCCGGGGCCTATCTCCTGAGGCGGCACATCATGGACGAAAACTACCTCGAGGAGTTCAAGAACCAGGGTCCTTTGGCCCGGGTGGTTTACTATCTCTGGTGGCTCACCTCCGACTGCGGCCGGAGTATGTTCCGCTGGTGCCTCCTCATCCTGGTGCAGGCCCTCTTTTTCGCCTATCTCTACCATCTCGTAGGGGTTGATTACGGAAAGTATCCCACGGCCCTTTCCCCGCTCTACTACAGCATCGTGACCCTGACCACCCTGGGATACGGCGACGTGATCCCCAACTCTCTCGCCGGGCAGGTCATTGCCATCTGTGAAGTGATCACCGGCTACGTCATGCTCGGTGGTCTCCTGGCCATCTTTACCAATCGCATCGCAAGGAGGGCGGACTAATGGGTTTTATAGGAGTTTTGAAGAAGCGCATACGGCCAAAGGACCCGCGGAAAGAGCTCAAGAAGTTGCTCGCAGACTTCGAGTTGCCCCACTTCCCCAAGGTGGCCATGTACATCCTCGAGGGGCTCAGGGACCCGAACGTCCCGGTGCCCGAGATCGCCCGCCGGGTGGCCCTTGATCCGGCCATCCATCTCAAGGTGTTGAAGACGGTGAACTCCGCCGCCTTTGGCCTTCCCAAACAGGTGACCAACATCGAACACGCGGTGGCCCTTCTCGGCCGGGCGAGGCTCGAATCCCTGATCTTGCCCCTGGCCGTTAGGGAGACACTTCCCAACTTCCGGGCGGCGTGCCTCAACCAGGAGCTCTTCTGGTTGGCCGGCGCCAGGCGGGCCATCCTCGCCAGACAACTGGCCCATCTCTTAAACCCGCAGCACCACGTCGAGGCCTTCAGCGCCGGTCTCCTGCAGGACATGGCCATTCCGGTGATCATGCACCTCAAAGAAAAGGTATACTGCCCCACGCTCGAGACCTGGAACGTGGAGAAAGAGGTGCGCCTGGACGAGCTCGAAAGGCGGGAGCTGGGGTTTGACCATCAAGCCATCGGGCGCCTCATGGCCGAGGAATGGAACCTTCCGGACTATCTGGTGCAGGCGGTTTCGGCGCACCACAGCTTCGCGGAGGATCTCGATCCGGCGATCTATCTCGTCTCCCATCTTCGCTACCAGGAAGACCCCTCCGAGAGTCCGGAAGCCGAGATCATCGTCGAGGAGGCCCATTCACGCTTCAACCTCAACAAGGACATCGTCCGCTCGATGTTGAAGAAGACCTACGCGGAAGCCGAAGAGCTGGCGCGCATCTTCCTCTGAGGAACGTTGCAAATTCGAAGCTCGCCGTTATCTTTAGAAGACGCGGATCCCGGGTCGTCTAATCGGCAGGACATGGGATTTTGGCTCCCAGAATGGTGGTTCGAATCCACCCCCGGGATCCAGATCTTCCTCCCCTCTTGAACGTTCCGGCTCAAGCGATCATTGTCTTCCGGCATGGAAGAAGTCCTGTGCGTGGAAGGTTTGCACAAGTCTTTCGACGGCCTGGTGGCCCTCTCTGAGGTCTCTTTCAGGTTGCGCGCCGGAGAGATCCTCGGGGTGGTGGGGCCAAACGGGGCGGGAAAGACGACCCTCATCAATTGTCTCCTGGGCCTGGTCACGCCTTCCCGCGGCCGCATCGTCTACTTCGGCCGCGACCTCTTTGAGGAGCGGACGGAGGTCCTCAAACAGGTGAACTTCGCCTCCAACTACGTCTCCCTTCCGCTTTCCCTCACCCTGAGGGAAAACCTTCGGGTCTACGCCCATCTCTACGAGGTCTCCTCCCCGGAGGAGCGAATCCGGGAGGTGCTCGAGCTCTTCGGCCTCTGGGAAAGGCGTGATGAGCCCACGCGGAGGCTCTCTTCCGGGCAGATGATGCGCCTCTGCCTGGCCAAGGCTCTCCTCAACCGCCCCCGGGTGCTCCTCCTCGACGAACCCACGGCCGGGCTCGATCCGGAGGTGGCCCATCGCACGCGGGACCTGCCGCGCCGGTTGAGGCGGTCCTGGAAGCTTTCGGTCCTCATCACCTCGCACAACCTTCACGAGATCGAGGAGATCTCCGACCGGATCCTCATCCTCGAGGCCGGTCGGGTGAGGGCTCTGGGAGAGGTCTCCGAACTCCTCAAGAGTTTTCACGTGGAGGATCTCGAGGAACTCTACTTTCGGTTGGTCTCATGAGCGCGCGGCGGATCTGGGGTGTCTTTTTGCGGCAACTCTATCTCTACCGGCGGAGCCTCACCCGCTTGCTCGACGTCTTCTACTGGCCCACGGTGGATCTCCTCCTCTGGGGCTTCATCACCCTCTATCTGGAGCAGGTGGGGCAGAGAATGCCGCACTACGTCTCCTTCTTCCTCGGCGGCCTCATCCTCTGGAACATCCTCCTCCGGGCCCAGCAGGGGCTTTCGGTCTCCTTCCTCGAAGACGTGTGGGCGCGAAACCTCGTCAACCTCTTCGTCTCCCCCCTGAGCGTGGGGGAATATCTCGCGGGCCTCCTCCTGGTGAGCATCTTCAAGGTGGTCTCGGCCCTCCTTCTTATGTCCGTGCTCGCGGCGGTCTTCTTCGGCTTCAAGATCTTTCTCCTGGGTGTCTGGTTGATCCCGATGGTGCTCAACCTCTGCGCCCTCGGCTGGGCCATCGGCCTGGTGACCATGGCCGCCATCCTGCGCTTCGGCCAGGAGGCCGAGATCCTCGCCTGGGCGCTGGCCTTCCTCTTCCTGCCGGTGTCAGCGGTCTTCTATCCGGTCTCGGTCCTTCCTCCCTGGCTGAGGGCCGTGGCGGACTTCGTCCCTTCGGCCCACGTCTTTGAAGGGATGAGGGCGATCCTCCTCAAGGGAGAGGCGGATCTTTCCTTTCTCTTGAAGGCCACGGGGCTCAATCTGGCCTATCTTTCGGGGAGCTATCTCCTCTTCCGGCGGATCTATCGGGAGGCCCTCCGGCGGGGGACCATCCCCAAGATCGGGGAATAAACGTTGAAAGCTTAGCGGAAAGCGCTAAAATGTAGCCGCTTCCTTGACAAGGACAGGTCCATCTTTTAAAGAGACGGAGCCGATTAAGCCTTTTAGGGTAAGGAGTGAGAATAATGGCCATTTTTACCTCGCAGACGCCGATGCTCAAAAAAGAAGAGGTCAAGCGCAATTGGTACGTGATCGATGCCAAAGGTAAGGTCCTTGGGCGTCTGGCAAGCCTCATCGCCCAGCGTCTCCGCGGCAAGCATCGCCCGGATTTTACTCCCCACGTCGATGCCGGAGACTTCGTGGTGGTGATCAACGCCGAACACGTAAAGCTTACGGGCAAGAAGCTCGACCAGAAGCTCTACTGGCGTCACTCTGGTTACATGGGCGGGCTCAAGCTCACCCCGGCCAAGAAGATGGCGCAGACCAAGCCCGAAGAAATCATCCGTTTGGCGGTCAAGCGCATGCTTCCCAAGAATCGCCTGGGACGAAAGATGCTCAAGAAGCTCAAGATTTATCGCGGGGCCGAGCATCCCCATCAGTCCCAGAATCCCAAACCCCTTGATCTAGACTAGAGGTGAGAGAAATGGCGGAAACCAAGAAGAGATACTACGCCACCGGCAAGAGAAAGACGGCCATCGCTCGTGTTTGGCTCATCCCGGGTAGTGGTCGTTTTCGGGTAAACGATAAGGACTTTGACGAGTACTTCGGCGACACGGTAGTCGCGCGTCACGTCGTGGAGCAGCCCTTCAACATCACCGGCACGTCCGGGAAGTTCGACATCCTCTGCACGGTGATCGGCGGAGGCAAGAGCGCCCAGGCCGAGGCCATTCGCCACGGTGTGGCCAAGGCGCTCGTCATCTTCAACGAGGAGCTTCGTCCTTCCCTGAAGAAGGCCGGTTTCCTCACGCGCGACGCCCGGGTCAAGGAACGGAAGAAGTACGGTCTTCGTGGTGCCCGGCGCGGGCAGCAGTACTCCAAGCGTTAGTCGGCCACCGGGAGGCCCTCTATGCTGCGGGTGGCCATCGTTGGCGCGACGGGTTACACCGGTCTTGAGCTCTTGCGGCTCTTATCCGGTCACCCGCAGGTAGAGGTAACCTGTGTCACTTCCCGCAAGGAAGCAGGAAAACCCCTCTCAAGCATCTTCCCCTTCCTCACCCGCTTTGGAGATCTCCGTCTCATAGAACCTTCCCCCGACGAGATAGCCGCCAAGGCGGAGGTGGCCTTTTTGTGCGTGCCCCACGGGGCCGCGGCGGAGATGGCCGCCTCTCTCCTCGAACGGGGTCTCAAGGTGATTGACCTCTCGGCCGACTTTCGGCTCAAGGATCAGAAGGTCTACGAAGACTGGTACAAGGTGCGCCATCCGGCCCCCCATCTTTTGGCGGAAGCGGTCTACGGCCTCTGCGAGGCCCATCGGGACGAGATCCGCAAGGCGCGTCTGGTGGCCAACCCCGGCTGTTATCCCACGGCGAGCCTCCTTCCCCTGGTGCCCCTTTTCCGCGAGGGGCTCATCCTCAAGAAGGGGCTCATCGTGGACGCCAAGAGCGGGGTCTCCGGGGCGGGAAGGAGCGCCAAGCTCGGCCTCATCTTTTGCGAGGTGAACGAAGATTTCTGCGCCTACAACGTGGCCAAGCATCGCCACACCCCGGAGATCGAGCAGGAACTCTCGCGCGCCGCGGGAGAGGAGGTCCTCATCAACTTCACCACCCATCTGGTGCCCATGAATCGGGGGATACTGGCCACCATCTATGCCTGGCCCAAGGAAGGGGTTTCCGAGGCGCGCCTGAGGGAGGCCCTCGAGTCCTTCTATCAAGGTTCGCCCTTCGTCGAGGTGCTCCCCGAAGGGGCCTTTCCGCACACGGCCCACGTCAAGGGCACCAACCGGGCCCTCATCGGTCTCAAGGCCGATCCCCGGACCGGACGGGTGATCCTCGTCTCGGCCATAGACAACCTGGTCAAGGGGGCCAGCGGTCAGGCCATCCAGAACCTGAACCTCATGATGGGTTGGCCGGAGGAGACCGGGCTCACCGTGCCTCCTCTCTTCCCGTAAAAAATGCGCAACATCAAACTCACCATTGCTTACGACGGGACCAACTATCTCGGTTGGCAACGACAGAAGGTTGGTCCGACCATCCAGGGAGTCCTTGAAGAGACGTTGGCCCGCCTGGTGGGCCACAAGGTGAAGCTGCGGGCCGCAGGGCGCACGGACGCCGGAGTCCACGCCCTGGGGCAGGTGGCCAACTTCCTCACCACGAGCAAGATGTCGCTTGAGGACATGCACCGGGCCTTAAACGCCCTCCTTCCCAAGGACATCGCCATCGTCAAGGTGGAGGAGGTCCCCATCAAGTTCAACGCCCAGTACGACGCCAAGTACAAGACCTACTTCTACCAGATCTACAACCATCCGGTGCGCAATCCCATCTGGCGCCTCTATTCCTGGTGGGTGCCGCAGAAGCTCGATCTCGAGGCCATGCGCGCCTGTCTCCCCCTTTTCGTGGGGAAGAAGGATTTTGCGAGTTTCCGCAAGCTGGGAAGCGACATCAAGACCACGGTGCGCACGGTCTATCGGGCCGAGCTCAAGCGGGCCGTGGGCATGGCCGGGATGATCCGATTCGAAATTTCAGCCCGAGGTTTTTTGCGTTATATGGTAAGAAATATCGTGGGGGCCCTGGTTTGGGTGGGATTGGGCAAGATGAGTCCGGAGGAGTTGGCAGAGATCATGGAGGCCAAGGATCGCTCTTTGGCCCCGCCCCCGGCCCCACCGCAAGGGCTCTTTCTCAAAGAAGTAGTCTACGAAGAAAGGAGGTCCCGTCGTGCAAAGCAGACTTTCGGCCCGAGTGAGGGAACTCAAACCATCGGCGACCCTGGCGGTGAACGCCAAGGCCAAGAGTCTTAAGGCCCAGGGCTACGACATCGTCAACCTCTCCGCCGGAGAGCCCGACTTCGACACCCCCGACCATATCAAACGAGCCGCCATCAAGGCCATCGAAGAGGGGTTCACCCGCTACACGGTGGTGAGCGGCATTCCGGAGCTGAGAGAGGCCATCTGTGAGCGCCTCAAGGAAGACTACGGCCTCTCCTACGCCCCCGAAGAAGTGGTGGTGAGCTGCGGGGCCAAGCAGGCCCTCTTCAACCTGGCCCAGGCCCTCTTTGACCCCGGGGATGAGGTCCTCATCTTGGCCCCTTACTGGGTCTCCTATCCCCCGATTGTCGAGCTTTCGGGGGCCAAACCGGTCATCGTTCCCTCCGAGCTTGAGCGAAACTTCGAGCCGGACCTCGAGGCCCTCCGGGCCGCGATCACGGAGAAGACCAAGGGCATCTTCCTCAACAGCCCCTCAAACCCCACGGGGCAGATCTACTCGCGGGATTTCCTCAAAGGGGTGGCAGAGCTTGTGCGCGAACACGACCTCGTGGTCGTCACCGACGACATCTACGACAAACTGCGCTTCGACGGCAATCCCCCGGAAAACATCCTCACCGTGGCTCCCGACCTGCGCGATCAGGTGGTCATGGTCAACGGGGTCTCGAAGACCTACGCCATGACGGGCTGGCGCATTGGTTGGGCCATCGGCCCCAAGGAGATCATCGCCGCCTGCGCGCGCATTCAGGGCCAGAGCACCTCAAACGCCACTTCCATCTCGCAGAAGGCCGCGCTCGAAGCCCTCACCGGCCCGCAGGACTGCGTGGCGGAGATGCGGACGGCCTTTGCCCGCCGGGCCGAACTCCTCACCCGGAAGATCCGCGAAATACCCGGTCTGAACCTCCCCGAACCCAAGGGCACCTTCTACGCCTTCGTGGACTTCTCGTCCTACTACGGCAAGAAGACCCCGGAAGGCCAGACCATAGACGGGTCCCTCTCCATGTGCGACTACCTCCTCTCCGAGGCCCTGGTGGCCACGGTCCCCGGAGTGGCCTTCGGAGACGACCGGTGTCTTCGGATTTCTTTCGCCAATGCCGATGAGGAAATTATCAAAGGAGTGGAAAGGATAGGTGAGGCCCTGAAGAAGCTTTAAAGACGGTGTTGGGGGGATTTTTGCTCGTCTGTTTCGTCAGTCTGGTCTTGTGCGTTTTTTCCTCGGTGGTTTGGGCCGGGGCCACGGATCTTGAGGCCTTTCTGAACAAGGCCACGGAAGAGGCCACTTCTTCCGGGTTGAACATTGATCAGGTCCCGTCTTCCTTCACCATCCTCGATCGCCACATGATCGAGCGTTCCGGGGCGGTAACCATTGCCGAGCTCCTGCGCTTCGTCCCCGGGCTTGAGGTCATCCGCGAGGGCAACGGTTCGCTCCATCTCATCATCCGCGGGAACTATTCCGACCGACGGGTCCTCATCCTCTGGGACGGCCAGCCGCTCAACGTCCTCCTCACGCGGCGGGCCCTTTCCTTCATCGGCTATCTCCCGGCTGACATCCTCGAGAGGGTGGAGATCTCGCGCGGCCCGTCTTCGGCGGTCTACGGGTCCTACGCCGTGGGCGGGGTGATCAATCTCGTCCCGCGCAAGTGGACCAAGGGCGGAGAGGCCGGTGCGGCCTACGGGGCGTTTGACAGCGCCCGCGGCTTCGTCTCTGCGGGCTACGAGGAGGGGAAGACGTCCGTCCAGTTCAGCGCCGGGGCCTCCACCACCAACGGCGACCGGTTCCGCGTCCTGGATGCCGTGAGGGTGCCGGGGCACGTGGACCTCCACCACGACACCGACTGGCAGGAGACCAGGCTCAGGTTCGGAGGGCTTTCGGTAAGGTTCTTCCGTTTCCACATCATCCACACGCATTACTACGAAGTCACGGACCGATTGCTGCGCCGGGACGACCAGGAAAACGACCACACCTTCCTCGGCGGGCGGCTGGGCTACGACTTCCATCTCTCCCCCGAGACCGAGGGAGAGGTCTACGTGAACTGGCGGCAGGACATCCTCGACTACAACACCTTCTACATCTTTCACCCCACGAGCCTCGAGCCTCTCCCGCTTCCGCCCATGGATCAGCCCACCCTGGCGCGGGAGAAGGCCAGGTTGAGAGAGGTGACCTACGGCCTGCGGTTCACCCGGAAGGGCGACCATCACCGCCTGACCCTGGGTTCGGAGTTCATGGAAAACAGCGTCCGGTCGTCACAGTTTTCCTCCAACCGCCTGCTTTGTTCACCTTCGGACCTGCGCTTCTGCCTAATTCCCCTTCCGGAAATAGAAAGACAGCACGATCCCTGGCCGCAGGTCACGGAGAGGATGTGGGCGGTCTATTTCCAGGACGAGTGGTCCCTTTCGGAGAAGGACGAGATCAACCTGGGCCTGCGCTACGACAAGTACAACGGGTTTTCCGGGGAGTTTAGCCCGCGCGTGGTCTGGATCCACCGCTTCTCCCCGCGTTTCGTCACCAAGCTCATCTACGGCCACGGATTCCGCGTGCCGGACCTCGACGCCCTCTACGACGATCACTTTCCCCTGGTAAGCGGAAATCCGGATCTCAAACCCGAGAAGCTCGATTCCGTGGAAACGGTCTTCATCTACAAACCCACGCCCCGGCAGCGCATCAGCTTGAGCCTTTACCGCATGTGGCTGAGGGACGTCCTCGGGCGCCGCACGCCCGGTGGAGTCGGAGGCTGGAGCTATCAGCAGGGTGGTGACGAGCACGTCTGGGGCGGAGAGATTTCCTTTCGGCATCAGGGAAAGATGTGGGACATCTACCTCTTCGGCGGATACCAATGGGGCGAAAACGAGTTCGATGAGCCGCGTCCTTACGTGGCCAACGTGCTGGCCGGAGGCATACTTTCTTACGCCTGTCAGTGCCTCCCTCTGGAGATCAGCCTCTCGTGGAACTATGTGGGGCCTCGCTGGCGCGAGAAGTACAACCTGACGCGAGAGGGAACCTACGTCCCTGACGAGAGACCGAAGCTCGACGGCTACACCCTGGTGAACCTCAAGATGACCTACGACCTGACGGAGAGGATGTCGTTCTGGGGGGCGGTGATCAACCTCTTCGACGACGACATCCGTTATCCGTCTTCCTACGGAGGAGTGCAGGAAGATTATCGGGACCAGGGACGGTACTGGGAAATTGGATTTCGGGTTCGGTTTTGAAGAAGGTAAACTTTCTCCTGGCATACTGGATGTTCCTGTTCTACTCCCTCTTCCCCCTCGGCACGGGGAGGGCGGGCACTCTGGTCACCATTGAGACCCAGAAGGCCCGGCTCACCCTCTCTCTTTTGGAACGCTTCGTGCGCCTTGAGGACCATCTGCGCCATCGTCGCATATATCGGGTCCTGGCCCTCCTGCCCAAGGTCCACACCGCCTTTCAGGATCAGCGTCTGGTCAACGAGACGGTGCTCGAATTTTTTCGCCGGAGACCGAACTTCGTCCTCACCGTGGTCTCAGACGGTCGGCAGGCCTTGAGAGCCCTGCGCGAAGGCAACTACGACATCCTCTATATCGCCGGACTTGTGCCGGAAATAGAGTTAATATTAAAGGAGGCTGCCGAGCGGGGAGTGCTGACGGTTTCACACTTGACCGAGCTGGTTCCTGAAGGGCTGGCCCTTTCGCTGGATCTCGGCCGACGTCGGGCTTGCATCCTGGCCAACGAGAGGACGTGGCAGGTCCTTTCCCTGAGGTTGCCCGCAAAGATAGCCCGGAAAATTTGCTTCGTTTCCACGGATCAGTGAAGGGAGCTCTGGCCATTCGTCGGAGATTACTTGCGCGTCTGAACGCCACGGTACTCGTCTTGCTGGTCATCCTCGTTTCGGTGTCTCTCACCGTGGGGGCGACCTTGTGGGGGACCTACGTGGTCCAGAAGGAGCTGGCGAGGGAAAGGGAGGAGAACTTAAAGACCCTCCTCCTCCACACCGTGCGGGTCATCGAGCCCCACGTCAAGCTCCTCGTGCGCAGCGAGATCGAGCGCGTGGCCGACGAGCTCCTCCAGTTCGAGTTCATCAAGGGCGTGCGCATCGTCTGGCAGGAGCCCTCCATCTACGGCGACATCCGCGAGATGGACATCCTCCTGGGCCGGCACCCCTCAAACCCGCCGGAGCGTCTCCAGATCTCTAAAGGCGACCTCGAGGGGGAGATCTTCTCCCTCCCCATCCTAGACCAGGGCGAGGTCATCGGACGCCTCGAGGTGGCGGTTGACGACCGCCTCCATCAGGAGCTCATCCACCATCTGCTCGAGCGTTTCCTCTTCGTGGGGCTCTTCATCTCCTTCCTGGTGGGCGGGCTCCTCTATCTCTACTATCGCCTGGTGAGCCATCCGGCCCTGGCCCTGGCCAAGCACATGGAGCAGGCCCCGGAGAAGCTCCTTCCCTTTCCCGAGGTCCCCGGGCCCAAGGAGATCCGCGTGCTGGTCGAGTCCTACAACCATCTCGTGGAGCGGCTCAACCACTATCGGGAGGAGCTGAAGGCGGCGATGAGGCGCTGGCAGGAAGAAGCCACCCGGGCCGAGGCCGCAAGCCGCGCCAAGACCACCTTCCTGGCCAACATCACCCACGAGCTGCGCACGCCGATGACCGCGGCCCTCGGCATGGCCGAGCTTTTGGCCGACGGCTCCCTGCCTTCCGAGGAGCGCCAGTACGTGGACAACCTCAGAAACTCCCTGAAGACGCTTTCGGGCCTCATCGAGGACGTGCTCTCCTTTGCCCGTCTCGAGGCGGAGAGGGAAAACGTGCGCGAGGAGGTCTTCGATCTCCACGCCCTCCTTGAGGACCTTCGCAAGCTCTTCGAACCCCAGTTTCGCAGCCAAGGGCTCTATTTGAAGCTCGAGATCGCCCCGGACCTTCCCCGCCTGGTCAAGGGAGACGAGGCCAAGATCCGCCAGGTGCTCATCAACCTCCTGGGAAACGCCCTCAAGTTCACCATGAAGGGCGGAGCGGTGCTTTCCGCCCGGGTGGTCCAGAGGAACGAAGGGCTGGTGCACGTGGAGTTCGCCGTGAAGGACACCGGGGTTGGCATCCCGGAGGATGCGCTCGAGCGGATATTCATCCCCTTCGAGCGCCTGGCCCCGGAGAGCATCCCGGGCACGGGCCTTGGTCTTTCCATTTCTCAGCATCTGGCCCGGATGCTCGGCGGGAGCATAGAGGTCAAAAGCGAGGGGCCCGGGCACGGGGCCACGTTCTATTTCCGCGTGCCCCTCAAGCTGGTCGAGGGAGAGAGACCGGAGGCCCCGAAGGTGGAGAAGCTCTTCGGGCGGGTCCTCCTCGCGGAGGACAATGCCGTCACGCGGCACTTCTTCGTGAAGATCCTCGAGAAACTGGGGCTTTCCGTGGTGGCCGTGGCCGACGGCAACCAGGCTCTCGAAGAGGCCCTGAAGGGCGATTTCGACCTCGTCCTGCTCGACATCCGCATGCCGGGGCTTGACGGACTCGAAGTGGCGCGAAGGCTTCGCGCCGCGGGGTTCCGCAAGCCCATCCTCGCCATCACCGCCCACGCGGTCTCGGAGGTCGAGGCCGAGAGCCTGCGGGCCGGGATGGACGGCTTCATCACCAAACCCATCAGCCGGGAAGAGCTCTGGCGACATCTTTCCCGCTGGCTTTCTTGAACCCCTCGCTTCTGGTGCTAGTATTGGCAAAAATTTGACCCGAGGGAGCGGAGCCATGAGCGAGAAACCCGACAAACCCGACTGGAAGGAAACCCTCAACCTTCCCCGAACGGACTTTCCCATGAAGGCCAACCTGGCCAAACGGGAGCCCGAGTTCCTCAAGCGCTGGGAAGAGATGAAGCTCTACGAGAAGATGCTTGACCGCGGCCGGGAAGCGCCGCTTTTCGTGCTTCACGACGGTCCTCCCTACGCCAACGGCCACATCCACATGGGCACGGCCCTGAACAAGGTGCTCAAAGACTTCATCCTCAAGAGCCGCCGTATGGCCGGCCACAACTGCCCCTACGTGCCGGGCTGGGATTGTCACGGGCTGCCCATCGAGCTCAACGTGGAAAAGGAGCTCAAGGTCCGGCGCGGGGAGCTTCCCAAGCTCGAGATCAGGAAGCACTGTCGGGCCTACGCCGAGCGCTGGATTGACATTCAGCGCGAAGAATTCCGCCGCCTCGGGGTCATCGGCGATTGGTGGCGTCCTTACCTCACCATGAGCTTTGACTACGAAGCCACCATCGCTCGGGAGTTCGTCCGTTTCCTCTCGCAGGGCTACGTCTACCGGCGCAAGAAACCCGTCTACTGGTGCATCCACTGCCTCACGGCCCTGGCCGAGGCCGAAGTGGAATACGAGCCCCATCGTTCTCCTTCGATCTACGTGAAGTTTCCGCTCGCCGAAGACGCGCGCGCCGCGCTCCCCGAACCCGTGGAAGGTCCGGTCTCGGTGCTCATCTGGACCACCACGCCCTGGACGCTTCCGGCCAATCTCGCCGTGGCCTTGAACCCCGAGTTCGACTACGTGGCCGTGCGCTTGGGAGAAGAGGTCCTCATCCTCGCCGAAGGCCGGCTTTCGGCCCTCGCGGCGGAGCTTGGTCTCGAGAAGGTGCCGGAGATCCTTTTCCGCCTTTCGGCCAAGGATCTCGAGGGCAAGCACGCCAAGCATCCCTTCCTCGACCGCGAAAGCCTTTTCATCCTTGCCGACTACGTGACCCTTGAGGCCGGAACGGGTTGCGTCCACATCGCCCCGGGCCACGGTGAGGAAGACTACGAGAGCGGTTTGCGCTACGGGCTTGAGGTCTATTCTCCGGTGGACGAAGAGGGCCGTTTCGTGCCCGATCTTCCGGAGATCGGCGGGATGAACATCTACGCGGCCAACGAGAAGATCATCGAAATGCTCAAGGAGAGGGGAAGGCTCCTTCATGTGGCGGAGATCGAGCACAGCTATCCGCACTGCTGGCGCTGCAAGAAGCCCGTGATCTTCCGGGCCACGGAGCAGTGGTTCATCTCCATGGAGGCCGGCGACCTGCGTAAGCGGGCCCTCGAGTGGATCGAAAAGGTCCAGTGGATCCCGCGCTGGGGCAAGGAGCGGATCAAGAGCATGGTGGAGCGGCGGCCGGACTGGTGTCTCTCGCGCCAGAGGGCCTGGGGAGTGCCGCTCACCGTCTTCATCTGCAAGGACTGCGGCGAGATCCTGCGCGAGGAAAAGTTCTACGAAAAGACCATCTCGCTTTTCGAGGAGCACGGGGCCGACGTCTGGTTCGAGAAGCCCGTTGAGGAGCTCCTTCCCGAGGGGACGAAGTGTCCCAAATGCGGCGGGGAGAACTTCCGCAAGGAAGAGGACATCCTCGACGTGTGGTTCGATTCGGGGGTCTCCTTCGCCGCGGTGCTCGAGAGGCGGCCGGAGCTCAAGTTTCCCGCCGAGCTCTATCTCGAGGGTTCGGACCAGCATCGCGGCTGGTTCCAGAGCTCGCTCCTTTGCGCCGTGGGCACGCGGGGCCGCGCCCCCTACGAGGCCGTGCTCACCCACGGTTTCGTGGTTGACGGCAAGGGACGCAAGATGTCGAAGTCCCTCGGAAACGTCATCCCGCCGGAAAAGATCATCAAGCGCTACGGCGCCGAGATCCTGCGCCTCTGGGTCTCGGCCGAGGACTATCGCGACGACATCAGGCTCTCGGACGAGATCCTTTCCCGTCTCACCGAGGCCTATCGCAAGATCAGGAACACCTGCCGGTTCCTCCTCGGAAACCTCTACGACTTCGACCCGAAGAGGGATCTCCTGCCGCCGGAGGAGCTCCCGGAGTTTGAGCGCTACATGCTCTATCGGCTCTCCCGCTTCGTGAAGCGCGCCCTGCGGGCTTACGAGAACTACGACTTCCATCTCGTGAGCCAGGGGCTCCATCAGTTCTGCGCCGTAGACCTTTCGGCCATCTTCATTGACGTGAGCCGGGACACCCTCTACTGCGAGGCGCCCGATTCCCCGGCCCGGCGCGCGGTGCAGACCGTGCTCTACCACGCGCTCGAGGCCATCGTCCGCCTCATGGCGCCCATCCTTTCCTTCACCGCCGAGGAGGTCTGGGCCCATCTGCCCGGCGAGCACGAGGAAGAAAGCGTCCATCTTGCCGCCTTCCCCGAGCCCATCCTCCCGGAGGTGGACGAGGACTTCCGCAAGAAATGGGAAAGGCTCTTTGAGATCCGCTCCGAGATCACCAAGGCGCTCGAGATCGCCCGCAAGGAGAAGAAGATCATCGGAAACTCCCTTGAGGCCCAGGTGGTGCTCTCCGCTGAGGGAGAGCTAGGAGACTTCATCCGGGAGCACGCGAAAACGCTCGAGTATCTGGCCATCGTCTCCAAGCTCACCTGCGGTGAGGGAGGAGAGGGCGTGTGCTACGACTCCGAGGAGATCCCCGGGCTTTCGATCTGGGTTTCGCGGGCGCCGGGGAAGAAGTGCGAGCGTTGCTGGAAATGGTCGGAAAGCGTGGGGCGCGTGCCGGAGCTTCCCCAGGTGTGCGAACGCTGCGCGCGGGTGCTTAAAGAGAAATGGCCAGAGTTCATCGCCCGTCTCTCTTCTTCCTGACGGCGTTTCTCGTCCTCGTCCTCGACCAGGTGACCAAGGTCGCCCTGAGGTCCCTGGTGCCCCCGGGCGGCGAGATCGTCGTCGTCCCGGGATTCTTCTCCCTGGTCCACGTCTGGAACCCGGGCGTGGCCTTTGGGCTCTTCGCTGACCATCCGTCCTGGGGGCGTTATCTCCTCTCGCTGGTGAACCTGCTCGCCTTTTTCCTGCTCTACCGTCTTTCCCGTAAGGGGCGTTCGCCCCTCTGGTGCGGGCTGGTGGCCGGCGGGGCCCTGGGAAACCTCCTCGACCGTCTCCTCTACGGACGGGTCTTTGACTTTCTCGACTTTCATCTCGGGCCCTATCACTGGCCGGCCTTCAACCTGGCTGACGCCGCCATCTCCCTGGGGGTCCTCGGGCTTTTGCTCGAGGGCCTTTTAAGCCGAGGGGAAGATTAGACGACTTTAATTTAGACCCCCGGGGAAGGCGGGTGCCATGCTCAAAAAACTGCTCTTTTTTCCGGAATTGGTGGAATTTTTCCTCTCCGTGGACCCCAAGGAATTCGAGCGCGGGGTGCGCCGCAGCCTCAAGCATCACTTCGAGTTTCGCGATCGCCTCCTCGTCGTCCCGCCGGAGAGGCTCTCCACCCTGGAACAGGTCCTCCAGGAGCTCAAGAAGCTCTGGCTCAAGGGTATTTCCCTCCCTTTGCCCGTGAGCCTGGTGCCCCGCGACGCGCGGGGGGAGAACCACTTTCGCCCCGGACGGATCTATCTCGACCAGAAAGAGGCCAAGGGGCTTTCCGGCCGACTTTCCTCCTTTCCCTTCCTGGTCCAGCTAAGGCCCTGGCGGCAATGGGTGGAGCTCGTCTTGCCCTCCACGGAGACGGGGAACAACCTTCTCTTCCACTTTCGGGACCTCCTCCTCGTAGGGACCCACGCCCCGTGTCCTTTCTGCGGCCTGCGCTGGCATCCGGCCCGGCAGTGTCCCACCCTCAAGGAGAGGGACCCCTTCCTGGTCATCCAGGAGCTCCTCCGTCAGCGTCCCCAGGCCCTGGCCGAGAAGCTGAACGGCCTCCTTGCGGAGGGGAAGGACGTGAGCCTTTTCTGCGGCCGCTATCCTTACTTCAAACCGGCCTTCCTGCGCCATCTCTTCACCACCACGGCCACTTCCTGGGACGGCCTTTCGGTGAAGCCCGGGCTCGAGAAGGGCGGAAACCTTTTCCTCGGCCTGGAGGCCCTGCGTTCCGGCGACCTGGCCCAGGCGAAAGAGCGCTTCGAGGCCGCGCAGGGCCCGAAGGACCCGCGGCCCCACCTGGGGCTCGCCTTTCTGGCCATGCTTAGCGGAGACGTGAACGAGGCCCTCTATCAGGTGGAAAATGCCAGGAGCCGCGCGGAGACCCCGCTTCTTCAGGCCTATCTCCTCTTTCTCAAGGCCTGGATCTTCGAGCGCGAGCGCAAGTACTTCGAGGCCGAGGAACACTACAAGGAGGCCCTGAAGAGGGACCGGAGTTTCTGGCCGGCTAAGCTCCATCTGACCACCATGGAGGTCAAGTTCGCCCGCGAACACGTGCTTCCGCGGATAAGGCAACTGGTCAACGAACCCATGGCCCTTCCGGCCTTCTTTCTGGAGGGGCGCTTCCTGCCGCTGGCCGAAGAGGTGGAGAAGATCCTCCTTGAAACCTTCGAGGAAAGGCAGGCCCAGGCCCTCTCGCGTCTGGCGAGCGCCGAGGACGCCCTGCGCCCCATGCTCCGGGCGCTACCCGAGGAAGAGGTGCAGAGGTTCGAGGAGGCGCTCGCCGAGATCCGCCGCAAGGTCTACGAAGGCGGCTTCATTGATCTCCTCCTCGCGGAGAAGCGGGCCTTTGACCTCTCTCTTGAGCTTCAGGGCTATCTCTTTCGGCAGACAAAGAAGATCCGGGAGAGCCTGCGGGAATACGCCGCCGAAGCGGCCAAGCTCAAGGAGTTCTGGAGGCGCTTTCCCTACAAGGACGAGAATAACCGCTTCGGTCAGCAACTGGCCGCCCTGGAAGAGGACATCGAAAAGCTCAACGAGATCCTCAAGGTGAACCCCCGCCAACTACGCACGGCCTACAACAAGCTCCGGTCCATTGCGGACCGGGTCTCTTCTCTCCAGGCCATGGAGAAGGAGCTGCGCCGGGAATGGCAGTTTCGGAAGCAGCTTTCCGTCTTCATCAAGACCTTCCTCATCCTCGAGCTCGTCCTCTTCGGCATCTTTTTGTTCCTGCCCGTGGTCTTGAAGGCCTTTCACCTCTCGAGCCAAATGGTGGGGAATTTGCCGGTTTTCTTTACTCTTTCCGTGGCGTTCCTGGTTGTTTCCCTCTGGCGGGCGCTCCTCCAAAAAACCTGAGGAAAACCCCTTGCCACCGGATCACGCATGATTATATTAGCAGCCGACGAAGGCGAGTGCTAACAAATCCATTGAAAAGGAGGGGTGAACATGAAAGTTAAGCCGCTTCACGACCGCATTCTCGTGCAGCGTATGGAAGAGGAGGAGCGGACGAAGAGTGGGATCATCATTCCTGACACGGCCAAGGAGAAGCCCATCATGGGTAAGGTAATCGCCGTAGGAGACGGCCGCATCCTTGAGAACGGCCAGAAGATGCCTCTTACCGTTAAGGAAGGGGATCGCATCCTCTTTGGGAAATATGCCGGCACCGAAGTGAACATCGAAGGTGAAGAATATCTCATCATGCGCGAAGACGACGTGCTCGCCATCATTGAGGACTAATTCCAGCGAAAAAAATCCTTGAAAGGAGGGAGAGAGTATGGCTGCGAAGGAAATTCTTTACGCCGAGAAGGCTCGTGAAGCCTTGCTTTCCGGTGTAAACAAGCTGGCTGACGCCGTAAAAGTAACCCTCGGTCCCAAGGGCCGTAACGTAGTAATCGAAAAGGCCTTCGGGTCTCCGACCATCACCAAGGACGGTGTTACCGTCGCCAAGGAGATCGAGATCGAGGACAAGTTCGAGAACATGGGTGCCCAGATGGTCAAGGAGGTGGCCTCCAAGACCAGCGACGTAGCTGGTGACGGAACCACCACGGCGACCATCCTGGCGCAGAGCATCTTCCGTGAGGGCACCAAGCTCGTCACCGCGGGCATTAACCCCATGGCCCTCAAGCGGGGTATCGACAAGGCGGTTGACTCCGTGGTGAAGGAGCTCGAAAAGATCGCCAAGCCCTGTAAGGATCGGCAGGAGATCGCCCAGGTGGCGACCATCTCCGCCAACAACGACCCGACCATCGGAAACATCATCGCCGAGGCCATGGACAAGGTAGGTAAGGAAGGTGTCATCACCGTCGAGGAGTCCAAGAGCCTCGACACCTACCTCGAAGTGGTCGAGGGTATGCAGTTTGATCGGGGCTACATCTCCCCGTACTTCGTGACCGACCCGGACAAGATGGAGTGCGTGCTTGAGGATGCTTACATCCTCATCTACGACAAGAAGATCAGCTCCATGAAGGACCTCCTGCCCATCCTGGAGCAGGTGGTTCGTTCCGGGAAGCCGCTCCTCGTCATCGCCGAGGACGTAGAGGGCGAAGCCCTGGCCACGCTCGTGGTGAACAAGATCCGCGGCGTGCTCCAGTGCTGCGCGGTGAAGGCTCCTGGCTTCGGTGAGCGCCGTAAGGCCATGCTCGAGGACATCGCCATCCTCACCGGCGGCCAGGTGATCTCCGAGGAGCTCGGCTTCAAGCTCGAGAACGCCACGCTCGACCAGCTCGGTCGTGCGCGCCGGATCATCGTGGACAAGGAGCACACCACCATCGTTGACGGTGCGGGCTCCAAGGAGGCCATCGAGGCCCGCGTGCGTCAGATCCGCGCGCAGATCGAGGAGACCACCTCTGACTACGACCGCGAGAAGCTCCAGGAGCGGTTGGCCAAGCTCGTCGGTGGCGTAGCGGTCATCTACGTGGGTGCGGCCACCGAGACCGAGATGAAAGAGAAGAAGGCCCGTGTGGAAGACGCCCTCAACGCCACCAAGGCCGCGGTGGAAGAGGGTATCGTGCCCGGTGGTGGTACGGCCTTCATCCGCTGCATCCCGGCCTTGGACAAGGTCGAAGTCGAGGGCGATGAGAAGCACGGCGTGAACATCATCCGCCGTTCTCTCGAGGAGCCTCTCCGTCAGATCGCGGCCAACGCCGGATACGAGGGCTCCATCATCGTGGAGAAGGTGAAGGCGGAAAGCGGCCCGGTGGGGTTCGACGCCGCTACCGGCGAGATCAAGGACCTCATGGCCGCGGGTATCATTGACCCGAAGAAGGTCTCCCGGACGGCGCTTCAGAACGCCGCCTCCATCTCTGGCCTCTTGCTCACCACCGAGGCCATGGTGGCGGAGAAGCCGAAAGAGGAAAAGGGTGCTGGTGCGCCTCCGGCCCCTGAGTTCTAAGCGCCGCTGAAATAGGCTTCAAAAGGGGCGGCCGAAGCCGCCCCTTTTTGTTTTTGTGCAGGATGAAGACCTTGTGGTTATATTTTTCCTAAGAGCCCTTTTTGGAGAACCGATGAGACGCTTCTTGGTCCTCTCCCTGGTCTTTCTCCTACTTGCCTCCCCAGCTCTTTCCCTCATGAGCCACGAGGAGGAGGGAAAGCTCGGTCGGCGTGTGCTCCGGATGATCCGCAAGGAGGCCGTCTTCGTCGAGGACCCGGAAGTGGTGGGCTACGTGGAGGAAGTGGGGCGCCGTATCGTGGCCCACATCGGCCCGCACTATTTTCCCTTCCGCTTCTTCGTCATCAAGGACGATTCCCTGAACGCCTTTGCCGTGCCCGGAGGGCTGGTCTTCGTCAACACCGGGCTCCTTGAGGTGATAGACCGGGAGGACGAGCTCGCCGGCGTCATCGCCCACGAGCTGGCCCACGTGCAGGCCCGTCATCTGGCCAAACGCATGGAGAAGCTCACCCGTCTCAACCTGGCCACCGCGGCGGTGACCATCGTGGGGCTGCTCCTGGGAAGGGGCGAGGCCGGGCAGGCCATCGCCGTGACCTCAAGCGCCCTGGCGGCCACCAAGGCCCTTTCCTACAGCCGCGTGGACGAGGAAGAGGCGGATCGCCTGGGTTTCCAGTATCTCACCGCCGCAGGCTACGACCCCCGCGGCTTCATCGAGGTCTTCAACAAGATCATTCGCCATCGCTGGCTGCTCTCCGAAAACATCCCGAGCTATCTCCTGACCCATCCCAGCACGCCGGAGCGGATCACCTATCTCGAGGCCCTCATCGAACACTTCCATCCCCGCGTGACCTATCGTCCTGACCCTTTCCGCCTGCGCCGCGTGCAGGTGAGGGTGAAGGTCATCACGCACGATCCGGGGAGCCTGGTGGTGCGCTATCGCGAAGAACTGCGCAAGAGCCCCCAGGATCCGCTCCTTCACTACGGCCTGGCCCTGGCCCTGGCGCGCCTGCGGCGCTTCGAGGAGGCCGTGCGCGAGATGGAATACGTGATCTCGCTTCTTCCCGAGAAAGACGACTTCCGTCTCGATCTGGCGCAGATCTACTTTGAAGCCGGCCGCTATCAGGAGGCCCGTCCGCTCCTTGAATGGTTCGTGAAGCGCTATCCGTATCGCAAGGGCGCCAAGTTCCTGCTCGCCAAGTGCTATCAGGAGACGGGAGACCTGAAGAAGGCCCTTGCCCTCTACGAGGAGCTCAAGCCCGTCATGGAAGACGACCCCGAGTTCCACTACTATCTCGGGCGTCTCTACGCGGCTTTGGGGCGCGAAGGCGAGGCCCACTACCAGTTCGCCGCCCACTTTCAGATCAAGGGCGATTCAAAGGTAGCCCTCTATCATCTCGAGCAGGCCTACCGCGCCCTCCCCAAGGACAACCCCCTGCGCGCCAAAGTGGAGAAGAAACTCCGCGCGGCAAGGACCAAGGCCAGCAAAGAGGGCTAACGCTGGTTTAGGTTCCGTAAACCCACTTTCCCGGCCAAGACACTTTACCCAAGCTGACGCGGCTCAATTGGCATCTCTCTGAAAGGGGGAACTTTGAACCGGTGGGTTGAAGATGTTGACAAGAGGGAAGGGATGGTGCCGAGGGCGGGATTCGAACCCGCACGGGCTTACGCCCACTGCCCCCTCAAGACAGCGTGTCTACCAATTCCACCACCTCGGCGTTTCGCTAAACTATTTAAACTCACGGGGCCTCATCGTCAAGGCCCCGGAGCAACTTCCTACTTTTTCTTCTTGAGCCAGGGCATCATGGCCCGCAACTTGGCACCCACTTCCTCGAGCTGATGCTCGGCTTCGCGGCGCCGCAGGGCGTTCATCACCGGGCGGTTGGCCTGGTTCTCGAGGATCCATTCGCGGGCGAAACGGCCGGACTGGATCTCTTCCAGGATGCGCTTCATCTCCTTCTTCACCTCTTCGTTGATCACGCGCGGACCGCGGGTGAGATCCCCGTACTCCGCGGTGTCGCTGATGGAGTAGCGCATGAAGGCAAGCCCTCCCTCGTAGATGAGGTCAACGATGAGCTTGAGCTCGTGGCAGCACTCGAAGTAGGCGATCTCCGGCTGATAGCCCGCCTCCACCAGGGTCTCGAAACCGGCCTTGATCAGGGCCGAAACACCGCCGCAGAGCACGCACTGCTCCCCGAAGAGGTCGGTCTCGGTCTCTTCGCGGAAAGTGGTCTCGAGCACCCCGGCCCGGGTGCCGCCGATGCCCTTGGCGTAGGCCAGGGCCCGCTTTAAGGCCTTGCCCGTGGCGTCCTGCTGCACCGCCACCAGGCAGGGCACGCCGGCGCCGCGCTCGTATTCGCGCCGCACGAGATGCCCCGGCCCCTTGGGGGCGACCATGGTCACGTCCACGTCCGGGGGCGGGACGATCTGGCCGAAGTGGATGTTGAACCCGTGGGCGAACATGAGCATCTTTCCGGCCTTGAGGTTGGGTTTGATGGCCTTTTCGTAGATCTTCGGCTGGATCTGGTCGGGAACGAGCACCATGATGATGTCGGCCTGGGCGCAGGCCTCCTCCGGCGGCAAGGGGTCGAACCCGTCGGCCTTGGCCTTTTCGTAGCTCGGTCCTCCGGGGCGCAGGCCCACGATGACCTTGAGCCCGCTGTCGCGAAGGTTGAGGGCGTGGGCGTGCCCCTGGCTCCCGTAGCCCAGGATGCAGATGGTTTCGTTTTCGATGAGCGAAAGATCAGCGTCCTGATCGTAGTAGATCTTCATTCTCCGAGACCTCCTTTACTTTGAACTTGGCTGATAGATAGCACAAAAGAACCTTTCCCGGCAAAGTCTTCTCGTCGTCGTTATAATGTTTTTGATGGAAGCCCAGGCCGAGGTCTATTTTCAGCCCGCACCGGAGGACAAGGTCTTCGAATGGTCCCTCGTGCTCACCGCCCGCGGCATCCCCCACTGGGTGGAGAGGGCCGAGGATGGCCTCAGGCTTCTCGTCCCCAGGAGACATCAGAAGAGGGCCCTGCGGGAGCTGAGGCTGTACGACATGGAGAACAGGCCCCGCAAGGCGCGGGCCCACGAGGATCTCCCCGGGGCCAAGTCCGTCTTCTGGACGATAGTGGTGATCACCGCTCTCGAATGCCTCACCTTCCATCCCGCGCTGGCCCCCTGGCTCAAGAGATACGGCATGGGCGACGCGCGGGCCATTCTCTCCGGGAAATGGTGGCTCACCATCACGGCCCTCACCCTCCACGCCGACCCGGCGCATCTTTTGGGGAACATGCTCTTTGGCGGGCTCTTCGTGGCCCTGGTGCGGGCCTCGTGGCCCGCGGGATTCACCTGGTTCTCGGTGATCCTGACCGGGGCCCTCGGAAACTATCTGAACTGTCTCCTGCGCCGGGACTTTTTCTTCCTCGGCGCCTCCACCGCGGTCTTCGGGGCCCTGGGCATCCTCTGCGCCTTAAGATGGCGCATGGCCGACCGTCGGGCCGCTCTCCTCTCCCTGGGAGTCGGTTTTGCGCTCCTCGGGCTCCTCGGCACCGGCGGTGAGCGCACCGACCCCCTCGCCCATCTCCTGGGGTTCCTGGTGGGCTTGCTGTGGGGCCTCTTCTGGGCCAAGCGGATAGAGAAGGTCGAGCCCTACGATCTCTGGTTCAAGGTGCTCGCCGTGGCCTTACCCGTTGTCGCCTGGTTCAAGGCCCTTTATCCTTTCAGCTTTCTTGCGCGTCATTCGATCTTCAACTACTAGAAGATCGAGGCAGGAGGTAGGGATGCCTTTGCGGGGAGACTTCGAACTGGGAAGCGGGATAGCCTTCCATCAGAGGGTGCGCGTGGAGAGACGGGTCTTCTTGATCGTGGCCCTCATTTCCCTGGCCGGCTTCCTTTACTGCGGAGCCGAGGCCGTGCTCTCCTTTTTCGGACGCACCCTCTGCCACGCGGAGACGTGCGCCATCGTGGAGTCCTTCTCCCGCCTCTCCCGTCAGGAAATGGCCGCCCTGGCGGCGCTCTTCTTTCTCTTCCAGACCATAGGAGCCTTTTCCCTCTGGTGGGCCGGTGGCCCCTTCCTCCGTCCCCTCATCTTCACGTCCGCCATGGCCCTGGGGGCCGAGGCCGTCTTCCTCGGGCGGCAGTTCGTGGACTATCAACTGCACTGTCCCTTCTGCCTCACCGTGGCGGCCTTCGTGGTTTCCTCCTCGGCTTTGGTGCTCCTTTCCTGCAAGCGGTTGGCCGTGTTCGGGGCGGTGGCCGGGATGGTGCTGGCCCTCCTCCTCACTCCGCTTTCCATCGAGCCCCTTTCGCGGGCCGCGGTCAAGCACATCCATCGGGGCTCTCCCACCGAGAGCTTCATCCTCATCTACGCGGAAGACTGCCCCCATTGCCACGAGGTGCTCTCCTTTTGCGAGAAGATGGAAGACATAGATCTCCTCCTCTGCCCCAAGGAGAAGGCCTTTGCCTTCCTGCGCATGCTCGACATCCCGGGCGTTCCGGTGATGGTGGTCAACAAGAACGGAGAGAAGAGGGTGCTCGTGGGTTCGGGGCTCATTCTTTCCTATCTCAAAGAGGGCGAAAAGCCCAAGGCCCCCTCGCTCGATGAGTTCCTCTCGCCTTCGGGGATCTGCGAGGAGAACAAGAAGTGCGAGCCCCTAGAGGGCGACGAGTATTTCTAGGGCGTAGCAGGTGGCATCGAGAAAGGGCACCCCTTTCGGGGAGCGGGCAAAGGCCTCCCGCCGCCAGCAGGCCAGCACGTAGGCCCTCAACCCCTCCACGTCGCGCGGCTCGTAGCCGAAGCGCCTGAGGAAAGAAAAGGCGTAGTAGGTGTTTTCGAGAAAGGAAGTGGTCCCGGGATAGAAGCCGAACCCTCCGTCCGGATTCTGCGAGGCGAGCACGTAGGGCACGTAGTTCTTGGCCTCCTTGGGCCGCAGGGCGGCGTAGAGATAGAGGTCCTTCACCGTGGGGGAGGCGGGAAGGGGAGGCACCTCCCGCACCCGGAGGCCGAGGCGAAGGAGATAGAACTGCTCCTCGAGCACGGTGGTGTGCGTAATCTCTACGGAGGGCCGGAACCGCACGCCGAGAAGCTCGAGGGTTTCCTTGACGAAGAAGGCCAGGCGCGGGGGAAGGGGCCTTTGGGCCTTGGCCTTCAAGAAGGCGATGGTCTCTTCTTGCGGAAACGGAGCCTTCAGGAGGTCGAGGATTTTCACCGCAAAGCGCGTGTCCTCGATGGTGGGGGGAAGATGGGGGGTGGCGGCAAACCCTCCTCCCTCCTTCAAGCGGGCCAGGCAGAAGCGCGCGATTGATCGGCATCGTTCAGGGTCGAGTTCAGACATAGGCCAAAAGGAGCTTCGATCCCCCGGTGGGGGAAAGGAGCCTTTTTACCTCCCGGAAGTGCCTCTTGAGAAACGGGCGCTCGTCGCGGGCGAAGGCCGGTTTTCCGAAGAGCCCATGCTCGCCAGGCGCAAACGGTAGAGGAGCCGCACAAAGGGGTTCTTGGGCTCGCAGTGTTCCATCATGGCGAAGCATCCCCCGGGCGCAAGCACCCGCTTCACCTCCTCAAGCGCGCGGTCTCGCGTCTCGGGGTCCAGTTCGTACATGGCGTGGGAGCAGGTGACCACCTCAAATGTCGCGCGCGGGAAGGGGAGCTCGCCCACGTCGGCCAGGACGAAGAAGAGCCGCGGATGTTTGCGCTCTCCGGCCTTGCGCACGGCTTGTTTGAGCATCCCGCAGGAGAAGTCCACGCCCACGATGAGGCCCTTTTCGGAGATGATCTCCGCTGCGGCCAAGGGGACCGCGCCTGTTCCGGTGCAGAGATCAAGGAGCCGCGTGTCCTCCTTCACGCCGGCCTTCTTCAGCAGGAATCGGCGCAGATAGGCCCGCCGGTCGCGGCTGTGGAGGGCGATGATCGCGTCGTAGAAGTGGGAGAAGACGTCGTAGTACTTGCGGCGAAAGCGTCTCATGTGCTCTTTCCCCTTGAGTCTTATCTTAAGCCTTACTAAAGGTCGTGTCAGGATGTTTTCCGACTTCGGCACGAAGACCCGCGCCTTTCTCGTGCGAGAATGGCTACTTACCGCTACGGCTGTGGGAGTCCTTTCGACTTCTGCTTATTTGAAACGGTTGCCTCTTTATAGTCGCCATGATTTCGAAGTTCTTTTTTTGCTTTTTGGTTTTTTCGTGCTCATCAAAGGACTTGAGAAAAACAACCTTTTTGCAGCTTTAGCGGCCAAGTTGAGTCGGGGACGGGCGGCGGGATACAAACTCCTTTGGGGAGTTTATTTCCTTTCCATGTTGGTAACCAACGATGTAGCCCTTCTCGTGGGGGTTCCCCTAGCTCTTAATCTTCCGGTGAAGAGAAAGAGGCTATTGGTCATCTTTTTAGTTCTGGCGGCCAATGCTGGTTCAGCTCTTACTCCGTTTGGCAATCCACAAAACATTTTTATCTACTGGCATTACGCTCTGCACCCATTGATGTTTCTGCGCACTATAGCTCCTTTCAGTGCTGGTACCGCGCTAATTCTCGGAATCATTGCGGCTTTTTTCTTTTTGGGAGAAGGACCGGCCAAGATGGCGCCGGTTTCGGTAAGAGGTCCCGTTTGGTTCTTTTTGCTGGCTCTTGTTCTGTTTCTCTTGGTGGTGTTGAGAGTTTTTCCTTTTTGGTTGGGACCATTTATTATCGTGCTCAGTATTATCCGGGATCCCGCAATTTTACGGGTAGATTATTTTTTGCTCCTTACGTTTTTCTTTTTCTTCGGTTTTACCGACAACCTAATGGCCATGCTTCAGTTTCATCTTGGAGAACCCACGGCTGTCTTTTTAGGTTCGGCAATTGCCAGTCAGTTTATCAGTAATGTCCCCGCGGCTCTTCTTTTTTCGGACTTTACACGGTGCTGGGCTGCCCTCCTTTGGGGGGTAAATGTAGGAGGATTTGGATCTCTCACGGGCTCTCTGGCCAATCTCATTGCGTATCGCTTTTATTCGAGATCTCAGGAAGACAAAAGTTTCCTTTTGACTTTCCATTTTTGGAGTTATCTCTTTTTTGCTTGGGGAATGTGGCTTTACTTTTTCGTAAATGCCAAACTTCCACCTTGCCTCGGGCCGTGAGGCTGCCTAGTGTCTTTCACGAATTCACGAATCAATTACAACAAGTTCTGAGCTGGAGAGGAGGAAATGCGCGGGAAAAAGATCGGTTACTTGGAAGCGGTCTCCATTGGTGTCGGAGGCATGATTGGTGGTGGAATCTTTGCCGTCCTCGGGCTTACGGTTCTTCTGGCGCGCGGGGCGGCACCGATAGCCTTCTTCATCGCCGGCCTCATCGCCCTGATCACGGCCTATTCTTACGCCAAGCTCTCCGTGCGCTATCCCAGTGAGGGCGGCACCATCGAGTTCATCGTGCGCGCCTTCGGCACGGGGGTGATACCCGCCTGGTTGAACACCCTCTTGCTGGCGAGCTACGTCATCATGCTCTCGCTCTACTCCTACGCCTTCGGAAGCTACGGCGCGGTGCTCATCATGGGGGTCGAAAACCTCTTCGTCAAGAAGCTCCTTACCGCCGGGGTGATCATCTTCTTTACCTTTCTCAATCTCCTCGGGGCCTACATCGTGGGCAAGGCCGAGGACCTGATGGTCATCTTCAAGGTCCTCATCCTTCTCTTTTTCTCGGCCCTCGGCTTCATCACCGTGGATTTCAGCCGCCTTTCGCCGGAGCACTATCCCCATTTCCTGCACATCTTCACCGGCGGCCTCATCATCTTTCTGGCCTACGAAGGCTTTGAGCTCATCGCCAACACCGCCCAGGACGTAAAGGACCCGGAGCGCACCCTGCCGCGCGCCTTCTACACGGCGGTCATCCTGGTGATCTTCGTCTACGTGCTGGTGGCCCTGGTGGCGGTGGGCAACCTGGATTACGAGGAGGTGGTCAAGGCCAAGGACTACGTCCTGGCCGAGGCGGCCAAGCCCTTTCTCGGGGAGTTCGGGTTCGTGCTCATCAGCATCGCCGCGCTCCTTTCCACGGCTTCGGCCATCAACGCCACTCTCTACGGCACCGCGCGCATCAGTTATCTCGTGGCCAAGTACGGGGAGCTGCCCAAGGTCTTTGCGCGCAAGATCTGGCACGGAGCCTACGAGGGCCTGATCATCATCGCCGCCTTCACCGTGGTGGCGGCCCTTTCCTTCGACCTCGAAAACATCTCCGTGGCCGGAAGCTTGGGGTTCCTCCTGGTCTTCGGGGCGGTCAACCTGGCCAACTTCAAGCTCGCCCGAAAGACCCGCGCCAACCGGGGGCTTGCGGCCCTCGGCGCCGTAGCCTGTCTGGTCTCGGCGGTGGTCCTGGTCTTCCACAACCTGAAGACCAGCCCCCAGTCCCTCAAGTCTTCCTTCATCGTCATCGTGGCCACCTTCGTCTTCGAGCTGATCTATCGCCTGGTCACCAAGAGGCGGCTTTCGGATTTCATTGACTGGCGGCTGCGCGAAAAGGAGGAGTTTCTCGACCATTTCGAGGAGTATCTCGGAAAGATACTCGAGGCGATAAGGCTCCACTTCAAGGAGGTGGAGGTCTATCTCCTCGACGAGCTGGCCCGCGGCGACCGGGAATCCGCCAACAAGCTCCATCTGGCCGTGGTGACGAAGGAAAAGCTCTCCGAAGAAGAGGCGCGGGCGTGTGAGGAACGCATCCGCCAGGCCGCGGGGCTCGCCCCCCATCATCCCCTGAAGGTCTCCTTCGTGTGCGAGGAGGAGAAGGAAAAACTCAAGCCGCACACGCCAAAGCCCCTTCATGTGTCCCGTTAGATTGTCGAGCTGACCGACAAATTTGTCGTCGAATGGCCGGAAAAAGGCAAAACGGAGCCCTTTTTTCGGCCATTTTTTTTGGCACGGAGTTTGTATCTCTTAGAGCCAAAAAAGAGGAGGTGGAGAGATGAAGAAGTGGACGGCATTGATTATGGCGCTTCTCTTCCTGGGTGGGGTATCGGCCCTCAAGGCCGAGGAGGGGAACAAAGACGAGAAGGTCATCAACGTTCCCGTGGTCAAGGAATACAAGGTGCGCATGGGAACCGTAAACTTCCCTCACGCCAAGCACATCCTGGATCTCCAGTACAATTGCGGCACCTGCCACCATCAGAAGAAGGTGGAGAAGGACGGAAAGCTCGAGCCGGTGCCCATGACGCTTGAGAAGGTCGAGGCCCTTGCGGCGGAAGGCAAGAACGCCTTTCAGTGCAAGACCTGTCACGGAGACCTCGACCGCAAGGCCTTCAAGAAGCTCTTTCACAGCAACTGCCTTGGTTGCCACAAGAGCCTCAAGGCCGAAAACAAGAAGGCTCCTACCAAGTGCAAGGAGTGTCACGTAAAGCCCAAGAAAAAGAAAGCCATTGAAGGCTGTTGATCCCCCCTCCCTACTCCCTCCTTCCCGGGGGCCGGAAACGGCCCCCTCTTTTTGTGTTTTTTTCCTCGAAGCGTGGAATATAATGTTTTCCCACTAAGTTTTGGTGGGCGTGAACTTGCGAAGGATACTCCTTGCGGCACTCCTCTTTCTCGGCGCTTGTAGCGCGAAACCCCCGGCCTTTCACGAGCCGCCGGCCCCTCCGCCTTCCTTTCTCTTTGCCGGCCCGGAGGAGCAGGGCACCTTTCCCGACCGCTGGTGGGAGCACCTGGGGGACGCGAAGCTTTCGGCCCTGGTAGACGAGCTCCTCGAAAGGAACCTCGACCTCGAGGAGGCCGCGCGGCGTCTGGAGGAGCTGCGCGCCCAGGCCGGAGTGGCGCGGGCCGCCCGGTTCCCGCGGCTCGACTTCTCCTTCAGCGGCGACAAGCAGCGCGTCGTGGTGCTGGCCCCTTACTTCCGGGGAGGGGGCTACGTCACCGGGCGCTTTACCGGAAGCCTTGCGGCTTCCTACGAGGTGGATCTCTGGAAGAAGCTCTCGCGCACCGAGCGTTCGGCAAGGCTCCGGGTCCTGGCGGCGGAAGAGGACCGCCTGGCTCTCGCCCAGAGCCTGGTCGCCGAGCTGGTGAGCCGCTATCTCGAAGCGCGCTATCTTACTTGTGAGCTCGAGATCGCCAGGGAAGAGCTGGACACCGAGCGGGCTTATCTGCGCGTTTTGCGGAAACGCTACGAAGAGGGGCTGGCTTCGGCCACGGAACTCGAGCAGGAGGAGCGTCTCCTGGCCTCTCTGGAGGAGATGGTCCCCCGTCTGGAAGAAGACATCCTGCGCGCGCGCCAGGAGATGGCCCTTCTCCTCGGCCGCTATCCCCGTCCCCTCGAGGTTGAGGGTTCCTGCAGGGTCTCTCTCCCGCCACCGCCGCCTGGTCTTCCGTCCACGCTCCTCCTGCGCCGACCGGACATCCGGGCGGCCCGGGCGCGCGTGCTCTCTGCCGCCGAGGAGGTGGCGGTGCGCCGCGCCGCGCGGTTCCCCACGCTTGCCCTCACGGCCACCGAAGGGCGCCTTTCAAACGCCCTCAACAACTTCCTCACCAGGCGGCATCGTTTCTGGGAGCTCGCCTTTTCCCTCACCCAGCCCATCTTCGACGCCGGGGCCCTGCGCTCCGAGGAGGAAGCGGCCCGCGCCAGGTTCCGGCAGGCGGAGACGGCCTACGCGCGCACGGTGCTCCAGGCCTTCTTCGAGGTGGAGACCGGGCTTCTCGCCGAAGAAAAGGGGCGTGAGAGATGGAAGCTGCGGCGGCGCCAGGAGGATTCGGCGCGGGCCGAAGCAGAGATCATCAGGATGCGTTACGAAAAGGGGGCGGTGGAGATACTCGACTATCTCAAGGCGAGACACCTCGTCCTGGAGCGTGAGAGGGAGCGTCTGGCCGCGGAACTCGCCCTTCTCCTGAACCGGGTTTCGCTCTATCGTGCCCTGGGCGGCGGCTGGCCCGCGCCTCTCGCCAAAGGAGACGGCAGATGAGAAAGATCGTCCAGGTCCTGGTCGTGGTGATCATCCTTTCCCTGGGCCTCGCGACGGCCTTCTACCTGGTGCACACCAAGCCCCGCCTGAAGAAGAGAAAACCCGTGCGCCACGTCCCGCTCGTGGAGACCATGGCGGTCCAGCCCGCGGACGAGCGGGTGGAAATAGAGGAGTTCGGCACCGTCCAGCCGTTGCGCACCGGAAAGATCGTGCCCGAGGTCTCGGGCCGGATCGTCTATCTCTCCCCAAATCTGGTGGCCGGCGCGCGGTTTCGTCGGGGCGAGGTGCTCGTGCGGCTCGATCCCGTGGACTACGAGACCGCGGTGGCCCTGGCGGAAGGGGAGTTGCGCGAAGCCGAAAAGGCCCTGGCCGAGATCGAGGCCGCGGCTGAAGCCGCGGTTGAGGAGTGGTATCAGGTCCTAAAGAAGAAGACCCCGCCTCCGCCGCTGGTGGCCAAGGAACCGCAGTTGGCCGCGGCCCGGGCGCGGGTGAAGGCCGCGCGCGCCAAGTGGCGCAAGGCCAAGGAGGACCTGCGGCGCACGGTCATCCGGGCCCCGTTCGATGGTTTCGTGGTCAAGGCCGACGTTGACCTCGGACAGTACGTAGGGCCCACCACGACTCTGGCCGAGGTCTACGACGCCTCGGCCGTGGAAGTCAGGGTCCCTCTCGAGAGCCGCGAGATCCGCTGGATCAAGGTCCCGGGGTTCAACGCCCAAAACGGCTCGGGGGCCGAGATCTTCTCCCCGCTCACGGAGAGACCGTGGCGGGGCAGGGTGGTGCGCGCCGCGGCTCAAGCCGACGAAAAGACCCGCTTGATAGACGTCTTCGTGCGGGTGAATGACCCGTTTTCCCGCCGGCCCCCTCTCTTGCCCGGGACCTTCGTCCGCGTGAGGATCAAGGGTCGGCTCGTAAAGGGGGTTTACGTCCTTCCGCGCGATCTCCTCCATCTGCAGAAGGGCCACTACGAGGTCTATCTGGTGGATGGGGAAGGGCGCCTTGAGATCCGTCCGGTGGAGGTCCTCCTCTTCACCAAGACCAGGGCCTTTGTCCGGGGGCTTTATCCCGGCGCGCGCGTCATTACCTCCCGGCTTCCCGCTCCGGTGCCGGGGATGAAGGTGCGGATCAAGGAATCATGAAGAGCCTCATCGCCTGGTTTGCCGAAAATCACGTGGCCGCAAACCTCCTCATGCTCTTTCTCCTGGCGGCCGGTGTCTTCACCGCCCTTCACATGAAGGTCGAGGTCTTCCCGGAAGTGGCGCTCGACGCCATCGAGATCCGCGTGGAATACCGCGGGGCCTCTCCGGACGAGGTGGAGGACTCGGTGGTCCGCCCCATCGAGGAACGCATCGCCGGGCTTCCGGGGATCGAGCGCATCTACTCCGTGGCCATGGAGGGGCTCGGCAAGATCACCGTCGAGGTGATGAAGGGCTGGGACCCGCGGCAGCTCTACGACGACATCAAGGTCGAGGTGGACAGCATCACCACGCTTCCCGAGGAGGCCGAGCGCCCCATCGTGCGCCAGGTGGTCCGGCGCTATCCGGTGGTGAACATGGCCCTCTACGGCCCGGTTTCCGAGGCCACGCTCAAGTACTGGGCCGAGCGGGTGAAGGAGGAGCTCCTCGCCCTTCCGGAGGTCACGGAGGTGGCCTACTACGCCCTGCGTCCGGCGGAGATCCATCTTGAGGTCTCGGAAGAGACCCTGCGCCGCTACGGGCTTTCCCTGGGCGAGATCGCGGGGATCATTCGGCGCGAGAGCCTGGATCTGCCGGCAGGGCGCATCAAGGACCCGCGGCGGGAGATCCTTTTGCGGGCCCGCGGCAAGCGCTACTACGCCCGCGAATACGCCGACATCGTGATCCTTGCCCGCGAAGAGGGCGGGGAGATAGAGCTGCGCGACCTGGCCCTGCTCAAGGACGAGTTCCGGGACATCATTGACCTTTACGCCTACTTCGACGGCCAGCGCGCGGCGGTGATCGAGGTCTTTCGCATCGGCGACCAGAACGTGCTCAAGCTCTCCAAGGCCGTGCGCCGCGCGCTTCCGGAAATCAGGGCCCAGCTCCCCGAGGGGCTCAAGCTCACCGTCTTCGACGACAACTCCGAGATCGTCAAGCAGCGCCTCTTCCTCCTGGTGAAGAACATGAGCCTCGGCATGCTCCTTGTGCTCATCCTGCTCGGGTTCTTCCTGAACGCGCGTCTTTCCTTCTGGATCATGCTCGGCATCCCCATCTCCTTTGCCACGGCCCTCTTTCTCCTCCCCCACTTCGGGGTCTCCATTAACATGGTCTCCCTCTTTGCCTTCATCCTGGTCCTGGGCATCGTGGTGGACGACGCCATCGTCATTGGGGAAAACGTCTTTCGCCATCGGGAGGCCGGGGTCCCGCCGCTTGAGGCCGCGATCAAGGGAACCATCGAGGTCAGCCAGCCCGTGATCTTTTCCGTGCTCACCACCATGGCCGCCTTCTGGCCGCTGCTCTACGGCTCGGGGATGCTCGGGAAGTTCATCCGCAACATCCCCATCGTGGTCATCCTGGTGCTGGCGGGCTCGCTGATCGAGGCCCTTTTCATCCTTCCGGCCCATCTGGCCGCCACCAAGGGGCGCATCTCGCCGGAGGCGCGCAGTTTCCTGGCGCGGGGGCTCAATCGCCTGGTGGAGGGACCTTATCGCCGTTTTCTCGTCCGCGTGCTCGCCTGGCGCTACGCCACGGTGGCCGCGGGGGTGGCCCTCCTCGTGGTGGTGTTTTCCCTGTGGCTCGGCGGCCGCCTCAAGTTCACCTTCTTCCCGCGGGTGGAAAGCGACGAGGTGGAGTGTTTCCTTACCATGCCCGCCGGCACCCCTGCTGAAGAGACCCTGAAGGTGGCCAAGCACCTGGAGGAAGTGGGGCGGGAGGTGGTGGCGGAGTACGAGAAGCGCTACCATCTGAAGCTTCTCGAGTACTCCCTCCTCATGATCGGGGTCCATCAGACGCGCCACGGGCCGAAGGCCGGAGTGCCCACCCAGGGGTCCCATCTGGCCCAGGTCACCCTGAAGCTCGTCCCCAGTGAAGACCGCCGCGGCATCAGCACGGCGGAGATCGCCAAGGCCTGGCGGCGCAAGGTGGGGACGATCCCCGGGGCCGAGGGCGTGCTCTTTCAGAGCGAACTCTTCAGCCTCGGCAAGCCCATCGAGGTGGCCCTTTCCCACAAAGACGAGAAGACCCTCCTCAAGATCGTGGAGCTGGTGAAGAAGGAACTTTCCCGCTTCCCCGGGGTGCACGACATCGAGGACAGCTTCCTCCCGGGAAAGGAGGAGATCCGCTTAAAGCTCAGGCCCGGGGCCCGGAACCTCGGGGTGAATCTGGAGGACGTGGCCCGGGCGGTGCGCCACGCCTTCTACGGGGCCGAGGCCCTGCGGGTGCAGCGCGGGGAGGACGAGGTCCAGGTGCTCGTGCGCTATCCGGAAAGCGAGCGCACCTCGGTGTGGGATCTCACGCACATGAGGCTCCATCTGCCCGACGGGCGGGAGATTCCCCTCCTCGAGGTGGCGGAGCTCAAGAGGGGACAGGGCTACGTGGCCCTTTCGCGCCTTGATTGCCGGAGGGTGATCACGGTCTCCGCCGAGGTGGACGAGAAGGTCACCAACGCCGACGAGATCAGGAACTATCTCGAAAAGGAGTTCCTGCCCCGGCTAAAGAGAGAGTATCCCGGGTTTCACTTCTCTCTCGAGGGCGAGGGGCGCCGGCGTCACGAGGCCATGGCCGACGTCTTTCGGGGCTTCGTCATCGCCCAGATCCTCATCTTCGTCCTCCTGGCCGTGCCCCTGAGGTCCTATCTCCAGCCCCTGATCATCATGTTTGCCGTGCCCTTCGGGATCATCGGGGCCTTCCTGGGGCACAAGCTCATGGGCTATCATCTGAGCATCCTGAGCTTCTTCGGCATCGTGGGGCTTTCCGGGGTGGTGGTCAACGACTCCCTGATCCTCGTGGATCTCATCAACCGCTTCCGGAGGGAGAGACCCCTTACCGAGGCGGTGGTGGAGGCGGCGGTGAGGCGCTTTCGGCCCATCGTGCTGACCACGCTCACCACCTTCGTGGGGCTCATGCCTATGATCTTCGAAAAGAGCCTTCAGGCCCGGGCCCTGATCCCCATGGCCATCAGCCTGGGCTTCGGGGTACTTTTCGCCACGTTCATCACGCTCGTCCTCGTCCCCTGCGCTTATCTCATCCTGGAGGACGTGAAGGCCCTTTTTGGCTATTTGTTCTCGTCGAGGGAGGTCTCGTAGAGATGGAGATAGGGGATGACGCCGAGGACCAGGAGCAGGTTTCCCATGATCTTTATCCCTACCAGATAGTCACCGATCTTGAGTTTCCAGTAGCCTTTTTGGGAGCCGCGTAAGGGTTTGGCGTAAAGGGTGGGATTGGCGGTGAGTTCGTTTTGGAAAAACTCGATGAGTTTCTGACGCAGAGAAGCGGGGAGGTTGGCCATGTCCTGCGTGGCCTGCGGATGGAACCTCAACTCATACGTCTCTCTTTTCTTCTTTTGATATAGTCTTGACAACATATTTCTTTTCCACTCCCTCCGGCATATTTTTCTCACGTGATTCCAAAAAATCAGCAAAAAGCAGATCTTCTTCTAAGTCCAACGCCACTTTAACCAGATCACAAACCAAAGAGGACATAGAAACGTTTCTGATTTTAGCTAAAAGTTTGATTCGTTCAAAGGTGTCTGGATCAAGGACAACACATAGACGTGGATGTTTGGTAGCCATAATGTCATCCTCCTTATTCATCACTTTTGATGCCAAATTATACCACTGGCTACTAAATTTTGCCAAGCAGGTGGTTGGTTCATCATAATTAGTGCACTTCTTTCGGTATCCCCTGGCGAAAAAATTTAACAAAACCGTCTGACGGTCGATGAGTAGATGAGGAACATTTTGAACAAATGTGCCATCACCTTTGATGCAGACTTTATCAAAAATGATGAAGCCGTTTCCTTTGGGAAGCTCAATTTTCACGAGGCACAAAGGGGAAACAAACACGCGGACGGATACGGATAAGACGTGTCCGTCTGCGTTTTCAATTGCAGCTCTAGTGCTAGAAGGAAAACCTAAAGCGAGCGTTTCGGAAAGAAAAATGCCAGAAAGACTCTTACTCGCTGGCGGCCAAAAGGTCCGTCAAGTGATAATTGTAACTAAAGCTAAATTGCAGAAACCGGGCGCTTGCCTTTCGGTAAGCTTCTAGCGAAACAACCGTGAGGCACTGTTTGTCTCAAATTACCCAAACGGACGAGCATGTATCGGGAAATAAAGTGGGACGCTTTTCTCGGTATCGTCAGTTGCTGACGCATGTGCGTTTGAATGAACAAATCTTCGCTGAAGCGGGCCGAGATGCGCATGATCGGCGCGGAACGGCTGAAAAATTCGCTGCTCTCGCGCGTCTTGAGAATGAAGCGCAAGTTCTTTGCCCGGGGCCGGGATCAAGCGGCCGCATTTTAAGAAAATTCCGGAAAAGCCGATATTTAAATAGTAGGCACTAAAACCGGAAAGACTTCCCTTCACCAAGCTCACATCCCCCTCCGTATTTCTCTCTCGAGCCGGACGAAAGTCCGGCTTCTTTTTTTGGATTGACACCGGCTTCCATCTCAATAGGTTCTATCCTCGTGAAAGCCGTCTTCCTGAGAGCCTTCCTCCTGATCCTTCTGCTCTGCGCCGCACCGGGCTGGGCCCTCTCTCCGGAAAGGGTCCTGGTCGTGGCCAACAGAAAGAGCCCCCTTTCCCTGAAGATGGCCCACTACTACCGGCTCCGCCGGAACATCCCCGAGGAGATGGTCCTCGTGCTCGACCTCCCCAGAAAGGAGGAGATCAGCCGGCCCGTCTATCTGCGCTATCTCGAGCGGCCCCTGGCCGAGTACTTGCAGGAGCGACACCTCGAGGATCGGGTCCTCGCCATCGTGCTCATGCCACACGTGCCGCACAAGATCCAGGGCCGCGTGGCGCTCAAAGGGGACGCGGCTTCGGTGGATTCCGAGCTCACGCTCCTCTATCGGAAGATGCTCTACGGTCCCTATCGCCTGGCGGGATGGATCAAGAACCCCTTTTTCGGCACCTCTTCCTCCGTGCCCTTTGAGCACGACCGCTTCGACGTCTATCTGGTCACCCGCCTTGCGGGATACACCGAAGAGGACGTGCGGGGCCTTGTGGATCGGGCCCTTCTCGCCCCGCAGACGAGACCCCCCATGCGTCTCGTCCTGGACGCCCGGGACGGGCCGACGAACATCGGGGACAACTGGATGTATGCGGCCTATCTCCTGCTCAAGGATTTTCCGGGTCTTGAGTTCGTCCTTTCCTTCAAGCCGGACTTCGTCCTCCGCGCGGATCGCGTCATCGGCTACGCCTCGTGGGGTTCAAACGATCCGCGCTATCCCCGGGACAGGCGCCTTTTCCTGCGCTTCCTCCCCGGGGCCATCGGCGTGACCTACGTGAGCACGAGCGCCCGCACCTTTCGCGAACCTCCCCCCAACTGGCGGGTGGGAGCCCCGTGGAAGGCCAAGCACAAGCACTTCGCCGGTTCCCCGCAGTCCCTCATCGCCGATCTGGTGCGTCTCGGCATCACCGGGATCTCGGGAAACGCCTACGAGCCCTATCTCCAGGCCTCGGCCAGGCCCCATATCCTCTTTCCGGCCTATCTCTCCGGAGACACGCTGGCTGAGGCCTACTATCGCTCTCTGGCCTATTTGAGCTGGCAGACCGTGGTCCTCGGCGACCCGCTGGCGCGCCTCAAACCGGGTTTTCGGGACACCTCCCCGAAGGACTGGTTCGACGCGCGCCGGAAGCGCTATCTCGAGGCCCAGAAACGCCGGCGTCCCGAGGACCTCCTCTTCCTCGCGGAGATAGAGCTCAAGCAGGGCTATCCGGAAAGGGCCTTAAAGCGCCTCAAGCCCCTGCTCAAGGAGGGGCTCTCGCGGGAAACTTTTGGGTTGCTCTCCCAGATAGCCACCACGCCCGAGCTTCGCGCAAAGGCAAGGCGCCTCCTCAGAGGCCACACCGACCCCCTGAGCAGGCTCTTTCTGGCCTTCCTGGACCTCAGGGACCATCTCTACGAGGAGGCCGAAAGGGAGCTTGCCCCCGTGCTTGAGCTCCCCTCTCCGCCGCCTGAGGCCTATTTCCTCGCCGGCGTGCTGGCCCTGAAGAGGGGCCGCTGCCAGGAGGCCATAGATCGTCTCGAAGAAGCCATTGCCCTCGGGCCCGGAAGATGGTCCTTCTTCGTTTCCCTCTATCAGGCCCTCAAGGAGTGCGGCCAGGAAAAGAGGGCGGCGCACATCCGGGAGGCCATCCTGAAGAGACCGGAGCTGGCGGACCTCTGGCCCTCGTTCAAGGATCAATAGCGGCGGTTCGTCTCCCAGTTCCAGGCCGTGCGGATGATGAACTCGAGGTCGTCGTGGCGCGGGGAAAAGCCGAGGGCCTCCCGCGCCCGGTCGCAGGCGGCGACCAGCACGGGCGGGTCCCCGGGGCGCCTTTCCTTCTCTTCCACGGGGATGGGCCGGCCCGTTACCCGGCGCGCGCATTCCACCACCTCGCGCACGGAATGACCGTGACCGTAACCGCAGTTCAACACCAGGCTCTCCCCCCCGGAGAGCAGGTGCTCGAGAGCCGAGAGATGGACCTCGGCCAGGTCGTCCACGTGGATGAAGTCGCGGATGCAGGTGCCGTCGGGCGTGGGATAGTCCGTGCCGTAGAGATAGAAGCTCTTTCTCTTCCCGAGGGCGGTCTGGAGGAGGAGGGGAATGAGATGGGTCTCCGGTTCGTGGGCCTCTCCGATGCGACCCTCGGGATCGGCCCCGGCGGCGTTGAAGTAGCGCAGCGAGACGTAGGGCAGACCGTAGGCGCGATGGCAATCGGCAAGGATCTGCTCCACGAAGAGCTTGCTCGCTCCGTAAGGGTTGATCGGGGCCACGGGGTGATCCTCGGGGATGGGCACCTTCTCGGGGATGCCGTAGACCGCCGCACTTGAAGAAAAGATGAAGGCCCTCACTCCGGCTCGCACCGCCTCTTCGAGCAGGGTGACGGTCTCGGCCAGGTTGTTGCGATAGTACTTGAGGGGGTCGGAAACGCTTTCCGGAACGACGATGAAGGCCGCAAAGTGCATGATGGCCGCGGGCCTTTCGGCTTCAAGGAGCGCGCGCAGGCGCTTCCGGTCGGCGAGAGAGCCCTCGATGAGGGTCCCCTCAAGCACCGCTTCCCGATGCCCCGAAGAAAGATCGTCGTAGACCAGGGGCTCAAAGCCCCTTTTCGCCAGGGCCTTGACCACGTGGGAGCCGATGTAGCCCGCCCCGCCGGCCACCAGGACTTTGTTTGCGGTTTGGCCCTTACCAGTCATAGGGCTTGGCGAGTATCTCCCGCACCTTGAGGGAGAAGAGTTTGTTCGAGGGCATGGCGCGGATGATGGCCACGGTGTCGGCGCCGCGGGCCGTGCCCGCCACGGTGATCACGTCCTCCGGCGGGATGAGACCGGCGTCGCAGGCCATGAGGGCGATCTCCACGCAGACCTTGATGCCCTGGCCGAAGAGCCGCAGCGTGTTGGCGATGAGGTCCTGCTGGGAATAGTGGAGCATCTCCCTGATGGCCGTCCCGATGTTGCGGAAGACCATGGTTCCGGTATAGACCCTGGCCCCCAGGGACTCGATCTTGGCCCTGGTCTCGGGCGTCATCTCGAGCTTTCCCGGCTCGCGGAAGCCCACGTTGTGGGTGACCACCACCAGGTTGGCCCCGGTGTCCTTGAAGAGCTCCGCGGCCAGGAGCCCGGTGTCGCCGAAGGTGGAGGCCACGACCACGTGTTTGATCCCCCGTTCCTCAAAGGCCTTCTTGGCGATCTCGAGAGCGGCTTGGGTGTTCTCCTTGCCGGCCTTGGCGAAGTAGACCCCCATGATTCCCCCTCCGACCGATGGGTTTGCTCGGCCAATGATACCAGAGTCGGCCGCGGGACCCAACGAGGAAGAGCCAAATCGGGCTCAAGTTTTCTTTCTCGCTTGTCAGTTGGCCCCGTATACATTAGAAACTCTCGCAAGTCCTTTGGTTGAGGAGGTTTCTCCATGCCGCGCGCGCTCAAATGGAAGATAGCCCTTTTGGTCTTCCTCACGGTTCTTTCCGTGATTCTGGTCTTGCCCTCTTTTTATCCCAATCTGCCTTCCTGGTATCTCAAGCACATCTACGGCAAGACCTTGAAGCTCGGTCTCGACCTTCAGGGGGGGATGCATCTCGTCCTTCAGGTGGACGTGGACAAGGCCATTGAGAACGCCCTCATGGCCCGCGTGAAAGATCTCCAGCAGGTCCTGGCGCGCAAGGGCATACGTGTGGCCCTGGGAGAGAGCAAAGATCCCAAAGAGGTGGTCCTCATCCTCCCCAACCAGAGTGCGCTCGAGAAGGTGAAAGAGATCATCGAGAAGGATTTTCCGAGCCTCCGCGTGGTGCGGGTGGAAAAGGGCGAGTTCCCCAAGCTCGTCGTCTCCCTCACCCCGGAACAGATCGCCTTCATCCGTGAAAACGCCGTAGATCAGTGCCTGGAGATCATCCGCAACCGAATCGACCAGTTCGGCGTCACCGAACCGGTGATCGTCAAGCAGGGCACGGACAAGATCGTCGTCCAGCTCCCGGGCGTGAAGGATCCGGAGCGGGCCCTGCGTCTCATCGGGCAGACGGCCCAGCTCGAGTTCAAGCTGGTGGACGAGGAGGCCATGAGCCGGATTGACCTCGAGGGCCTCATCGCCAAGGCCATCAAGGAAGGCCGGCTTAAGCCCAACGCCTCCCGCGAGGAGGTGAACCGGGTCCTCCGCCCCTACATTCCGCCGGATGACGAGATCTACTTCCTGGTCGAGAGAGACCGGGAGACGGGTCGCGTGATCAAGAGGCCGCTTCTCCTCAAGAAGAGGGCGGTGCTCACCGGAGACATGGTGAAGACCGCGCGCGTGCGCATCGGCGGGGTCTACAACGAGCCTTACGTGGCCCTTGAGCTCACCGACCGCGGGGCGCGCATCTTCGAGCGCGTGACCGCGGAAAACGTGGGCAAGCGTCTGGCCATCGTGCTCGACGACGTGGTGCGCTCGGCCCCGGTCATCCGGGAGCGCATCCCCGGCGGCCACGCCCAGATCTCCGGCTCCTTCACCTACGAGGAGGCCGCGGATCTGGCCATCGTCCTGCGCGCCGGTGCCCTTCCGGCTCCGGTGAAGGTCATCCAGAACATCACCGTGGGGCCGAGCCTGGGACGCGACTCCATCAAGAAGGGCCTCATGTCCGGTCTCATCGGCGCGGCGGCGGTCATGGTCTTCATGATCATCTACTACCGGTTCTCCGGCCTCGTGGCGGACATGGCCCTCATCTTAAACGTCCTCATGCTGCTTGCGGTGCTCTCCCTCTTCCGCGCCACGCTAACGCTTCCGGGTATCGCCGGTATCATCCTCACCATGGGCATGGGCGTTGACTCAAACGTCCTCATCTTCGAGCGCATGAGGGAGGAGCTCTCCCTGGGGCGTCCCCCGCGCGCGGCCATCGTGGCCGGTTACGAGCGGGCGTTCTGGACCATCGTTGACGCCCACATCACCACCCTCATCACCGCCTTGGCCCTCTTCCTCTTCGGCACCGGGCCCATCAAGGGCTTTGCCGTGACGCTTTCGGCCGGTATCGTCATCAACCTCTTCACCGCCATCTTCGGCACGCGGGTGGTCTACGACTATCTCATCGCCAAGGGCAAGACCCCGAAGCTCAACTTCCTCTCCATCGTGGGCAAGCCCAACATAGACTTCATGGGTGCGCGGAAGATCACGGCGGTCATCTCCGGCATCCTGGTGCTCCTCGGCATCATCGCCTTCATCCAGATCTCCCGCGGAGAGGCCAACCTCGGCGTGGACTTCGGCGGCGGGGTCATGGCTTACTATCGGGCGGACAAACCCTTCAGCCTGGACGAGATCCGCAAGGCCCTCAAGGAGGCCGGGATCACGGGCTTCCAGCTCCAGGACGTGAAGGGAGAGAACCTCCTCATCGTCAAGTTGCGCAAGAAGGCCGAGACCGTGGGTGACCTCGAGGCCAAGGTGCGCAAGGTGCTCAAGGAGAAGTTTCCGGACTACAACTTCAAGCTCGAGGGCAAGGAGGAGATCGGCTCGGCCATCAGCAAGGAGCTCAAGCGCAAGGCCATCATCGCCATCGTCATTTCGCTGGCGGGCATCATCCTCTATCTGGCCTTCCGCTTCAATCTGAGCTTCGGCGTGGCGGCGGCGGCCGCTACCTTCCACGACGTGCTGGCCGTGCTCGGCCTCTTCTACGTGCTCAACCGCGAGATCACGCTCCTCTTCGTCACCGCGCTCCTCACCCTTGCCGGTTACTCCCTTACGGACACGGTGGTCATCTTCGACCGCATCCGGGAAAACATCAAGCGCTACCGCGGGAAGCTCACCTTCCTCGAGATCATCAACAAGAGCGTGAACGAGATGCTCGCCCGCACCATCATCACCACCCTCACCACGCTCCTCGTCATCCTGGCCATCCTCTTCTTCGGCGGGGTGGTGCTGCGAGACTTCGCCCTGGCTCTGGCCTTGGGCGTGATCGTGGGCACCTACAGCTCGATCTTCGTGGCGAGCCCCATCGTCCACTGGTGGCACAAGGGCGAGACGCCCAAGATCGGCGGGGGCTAGGGGAGCTTCCCGTTGAGCTTCCAGGCCCAGGCGAGCACCGCGGCCACGGCTTCGTAGAGCTCCGGCGGCACCTGGGCCTCGATCTCCAGTTTCATCAGGGCTTCGACCAGCTCGCGGTCCTCCCGGATGGGAAGCCCGGCCTCTTCGGCGAGGGCCAGTATCCTTTCGGCCAGCTTCCCTTCCCCTTTGGCCACCACCCGCGGGGCGGCGTCCTCTCCGGGTTCGTATTTCAGCGCCACGGCCTTTTTCATGTCATCTCTATCGGCCTTCCGGTGGGGCCTCCCCAACGCCTGCCGCAAAAACTGTGTTAGCGGAATTTAAGAGACAGAAATTCCTGAAAAGCCGCCAAAACGCCGTCTTTTCGCCGGGAGAAGGCGTTTGGGGAAGGCGGTGGTTTGTGGCTATCATTTCTCAATAACAGTTTCGGGAGGTGGGAACGGTGAAGAAGCTCTTGTTGGTCAAGTGCAAGATGATTTCCGAACAAAACCTCTGCCCGGCGGATTCCAAGTGTTTCGTGGCTTTGAGCCGGAAGGAGGGGGAATTTGCCCGCTACAAGGACTCCGGGGCCGAGATCGTGGGCATCGTTGACTGCGCCGGCTGTGAGGGGAACAAGAACCGCGTGATCTGCAGCCTCGTGCTGGCGAAGATGCAGCTTTCGGTGCTCAACGAGAAGGTGGACGTGGTGCACGTGGGCACCTGCATCATGAAGTTCTGCAAGAGGAAGGACGATCTCATCGCGGCCATCAAGGAGAAGGCCGGGGTCGAGGTGGTCGAGGGCACGCACCCCTATGCCCCGGCCTCCATCTTTGGCTCCTAGGCGGTTGAGGCGGGCCTCTCAGCCGGGCCCGCCTGCGGTTTAGTGGTGCCCTTTGGGCTTTTTGGCCTCCTCGAAGGGGCCCACCTTGATCTTCTTCGTCTTCTTGCCGCGCTTGATGAGGAGCTCCACGCGGTCCTTGGGGCCCTTCTGATAGAGGATGAGCTTGAGGTCAGCCACGCTGTGGACGGGTTTTCCGTCCGCCTTGAGGATCAGGTCCTCGGGCTTGAGGCCGGCCTTTTCCGCCGGCGTGCCGGGGAGGACCTTCTTGATGAGGAGCCCTTCGGCTGTTTCCTCTATCAGGACGCCCAGACGCGCGGTGAACGGGGCCTTTTCCGGAGAGGGGAAGAGCACGTAGTCGGCCATGGCCGGGCTGAGGCTCTCTCCCGGCGAAAGGAGGACGATCACGTAGTCCTCGATGCCCCTGCGCGCTACGCGCGAGGGGATGCCGTAGCCGTACGCCACGTGCGCCCTTCCGGCGATGACCACCATCTGGCGGTCGGGATGCTTGTTGAGATAGGAGACGATGCGTTCGGCCATGGTTTCGTCCCAGAGGAGTTGCGCCTGATAGAAGGTCTCGAAATCCTTGATCTCTTTCTGGTTCTCGGGATGGCTCTCGTAAACCAGGCGCAGGAACTCCCGATAGGCGGCGTTTTCCCGGTCTATCTCCGGAAGCGTGCTCTTCTCTTCGGGGCTTAAGGCTTCAAGCCCCTTCTTCGCCACCTTGTCCGTGATCTCCGAGCGCACGTTCAGGGCGATCACCGGGATGCGGTGCTTTCGCGCGTAGTCGAGAATGGGCTTGTAGAGCCGCCAGTTGAACCCCCAGCGCTTGAAGTACTCGCTCCTTTTCAGGAACTCGATCTCGTCTATGCGGCCGGAGATGTAGTCGTCGAGCACCGGCTGGAAGGAGGCCTGAAACATCTCCATGCCGATGGCTATCTTGTGGCCGTGCTCGTTGAGCCACTTGATGATGGCGAGCTGGGCCAGGTGCTCTTCGTAGCGGTCGTGCTGTTCCCCGAGGAAGATCACGCGGTAGAGGGAGATGGCGCGGGCGATGGTCTCGAGCGGATAGAGATCCCGCAGGGAAACCCCGCGTATCTCGTTGGCCAGGTTGACGCGGATGCCGTGCTGATAGGCCGGCCTCTTCTTCTCGACCAGGCTGTTGTTCCGATAGCAGATGCGCTGATAGCGCCCCAGATGGGGTAGCTTGGGCAACACCGACTCCACGCTCTTTCGGTCCTTGGCCTGGATCACGGCCACCACGTTCTGCGGATAGACCGGGTTTTCCCTCACGTCCAGGCAAAAGTCCGCCGCGGGGAGAGAGGAGAAGAGGGGGGAGAGCTTGCTCGGGATCTCGCCCAAATAGATCAGGTTCTGGGCGCTTTCCTCCGGGGAGAGCACGTTCAGCTCCAGGCGATAGCCGCGCTTTTCGAAGAAGCTGATCAGGGGCCGATAGATGCTGATCTCCCTCTTCTTGGTGAGGATGATCCGCCCTCCGCGCGGGGCGAGCACGCGCGCGATGACCGGCGGGAACTCCGGTTCCGCCAGATGACGGGCCAGGTCGTAGTCCGGGTCGAGAAGGGCGTAGAGCGGCCTTCCGGAAAGGGTGACGTCCACGCGGGTGCGCGGGCCGGAGAGGAAGACCAGGATCTCCTTGGTTTCCTTCTCCGAGACCACCTTGAGCGGGATGGTGAGCTCGTAGTAGGGCTCGTCCTGCCGGATGCTGAGCCCCACGACGTAGCGGTCCCCCTTGAGGGGCACGAGGCGCTCGCGGTTGAAGACGAGCCTGGGAAGCCCGGCGCGGTTTATCCACTGGTTGAAGAAGCTTCCCAAGGAACTGCGGCTCACGTCCTCGAAGCAGTTTTCGATCTCCCGCCAGGAGATGGCCTGAAAGAGGTACTTCTCGTAGAGGTTCCGCAGGGCCTTGAAGAAGAGGTCCTTGCCCACCCGCTGGCGCAACATGTGGAAGACCATGGCACCCTTGCCGTAGCCGATGGCCTGGGCCGTGGGGTCGGAGCGGAACCGAAAGTCCTTCAAGGGAAAGTCGTTTTCCGGGGAGACGTAGCTTTCGTAGTTCACCAGGAGGAAGTGGCGATAGTCAGCCCCTTCGCCCTTTTCCTCGGCGCTCAGATGGTCGGCGAGATAGGTCACCAGGGCCTCACACCAGTTTCCGCGCTCCCAATCCACGTAGACCCCGTTTCCAAACCAGTTGTGGAGGATTTCGTGGCGCAGGGAGATCTCGGCGATGAAGGGCAGGCCGATGATGGCCTGGCCGATGAGGGTGAAGGTGGGGAAGGCGTAACCCGTGGGGAGGATGTTCTCCACCACGGCGAAGCGACGATAGGGGTAGGGGCCGATCAGCTTTTCGTAGCGGCGCAGATAGTGGCGCGCGCGATCCAGATAGGTGCGGGCGAGCTTTTCGTTCGGTTTGAGGAGATAGACGGCCAGGGTGACCTTTCCGCTCTTCCTTTCGTAGTAGTGATAGGGGGCCGCCACCAGGGGCGGGGCCTCGGTGGGATAGGGAAACCGGAAGTGATAGAAGGCCGTCTTCTTGCGCGTTACGTCTATGCGGTCCGCCGGGGCGATGGCCTTGAACCTCTTGGGCACGGTGATGCGCAGGTCGTAGTAGGCGAGCCCCTTGACGCTCGGGAACCAGTTCTGCGTGAGCACGATGGCCTTGCGGGAGATGAGGTTGGGGCCCTTTCCGGAGAACTTGGCCCAGAAGCTCACCTTGAGCACCTGTCTGGCCGAGGTCGAAAGGATGCGGAAGTATCCGTTTTCGATCTCCGGCTCGAGGACCCGCCCGGCCAGGGTGACCTTCTTGATGGTGAGGTTCTTCACGTTGATCCACACCACCTTGCGCGGGGGCAGTTCGATCTTGGTCTCGCCGGAGACCATGTGCTTGCTTGCGATCACGCGCGCCGTGGTCCACACGCGCGGCACGGTGAGAAGGGAGGTTTCCTTCTTCTTCTGGGCCGCCAGCGGGCTCCCACTGAAAAGGATGACGATGCCGATCACCAGGGCGATGAGACGCATGTTTTTTCCTCCTTATGGTTTGACGGATGCAGCCGCTTCGACGAAGTTCCTCGCCAATTCCGGATGACTGCCAAAGTGGAGGTGAACGTAGCTAGCAAAGAGGTTCCCCTCAACCACGCCGAAGGTCTCGACGGGACGGCCTTCGGCATCAAAGGCGGAAAAGCCGCAAACGAGTCCTTGCGTAAGGCTACTATAGCGGAATTCGTGCCCCCTGGCCTCCTCTCCCGGAGGCAGGAGGAAGTTTTCCTTTTGGCTCTTTAGCCTTCGATAACCAAGGGCCTTTAGCCTTCCGGCAAACTCCACCTCGGCCGGAACAAGGCCGGCTAAGGGATGGAAGGCCCCGTCTTTCTTCACTCCCCGACAGAGGGCCATGAACCCCCCGCATTCGGCGAGCACCACGGCTCCCCGTTTCACCCGGTGTCTCAGGTCCTCCCAGAGATCTGCGCACGCGGTGAGCCCTGCGAGATGCAGTTCGGGATATCCCCCGCCGAAGTAGTAGCCTTGAGCGCGGGGCAGGGGATCGCGAAGGGGCGAGAAGTAGACGATCTGTGCGCCGGCTTCCTCGAGGAGATCGAGGTTTTCCCGGTAGTAGAAGGAAAAGGCCTCGTCCCGCGCTACGGCGATGCGGGCCCGCGGGGAAACACCGGAGCGGGGCCGGGGGGGCACGCGCACTTCGGGAAGGGAATCAAGGAAGGTCTCCAGGTCGAAGTTCTCGGCCATGATCCTCAGGAGCTCTTCCCGGAAGGAGGCGGGCCACTCCCGGGATTCCACCAGCCCCAGATGCCGGGAGGGGAGGCAGAGCTTTTCGTTTCGCGGGATCATGCCCCATACCCGGAGGCCGGCTTCCTCGAGAGGTTTTCTCAGCATCCTTTCGTGGCGGGGGCTTCCCACGCCGGTGACCACCACCCCGAGGAAGGGCAGGGGTCGGTAGTTCACGAGCCCCTGGGCCAGGGCGGCGATGGTGCCCCCGAGCCCCTGCGCCTTAAAGACGAGGAGCACCGGCAACCCGAGGAGTTCGGCCACCTCCGCCGTGGAGCCCCGCAGGGTCCCGGCGATGCCGTCGTAGAGCCCCATCACGCCTTCGACCACGCCGATCTCGGCCTGCTGCATCCCGCGGAAGAAGGTACGTTTGAGGGCCTCTTCGTCGAGCATCCAGGAATCCAGGTTGTAGCAGGGGCGGCCGGCGGCGCGAAAGAGGTGTCCGGGGTCAATGTAGTCCGGACCGATCTTGAAGGGTGCGGTCTCGTAGCCCTTTTCCCGCATGAGGGCAAGGAGTCCGCAGGTGACCAGCGTCTTTCCGGAGGAGCTCGCGGGAGCGGCGACGACGAAGGCTTTGGGCATGAGATATTCTTACTCGGCTAGGGGTGAGCCTGACAAGGGAGAACGGGGGCCGCCGCGCGGCGGCCCGAGAACTAATCCAGACGATGCATGGGTTGGCCGCAACATATCGGCGGCTCTTCCCCTGGGGCGTACTCTTCCATGCGGTTGCACTCCATGCAGACGTAGCGGATCTTTTCCCCCGCACGGGTTACGGGTTCGGGCTCAATCTTGATCCCCTCCACCTGGAACTGCGCCGCTTCCGAAGCCCCCGGTGCGTACAGGCCGAGGGGAACGAGCTTGAAGCTCTCTCCCTCGCAGGAGACGATGTACTGCCAAAGGCGGTTGAGTTCTTCCGTCTCTTTCTGGTTCTCCGGGATGAAGCGCACGATTTGCTTCTCTATCTCGATTCTCATGACTCCTCCTCCACCTCGTGCATGGGCCTGAAGGCCTTTTTGCTCGCCCCGCAAACAGGGCAGCGCCAGTCTTCCGGCAGGTCTTCGAACTTGGTGCCCGGCGGGATCTTGCCTTTGCGGTCTCCCTTGGCCGGGTTGTAGATGTAGCCGCAATTGCTGGTAGAACAAATGTAGGCCCCCTCAAACGGATTCCCCGACATCCCATCCCTCCTTGATTTTATTCGCTTTCTAACTAAGAAGTTTTCTAGCCTAGATTTCAATTTGAGTCAAGAAATTTTTGCTAAAAATATTTTTTCTTGACATCGGCTCCGGCCCGACATTAACTTCAAAAAGAAAAGAGACCCGATAAGGAGGGGGGAAGATGGCTGAACGTTTGGAAGTTTACCGTTGCAACGTTTGCGGCAACATCGTCATGGTCCTTCACGGCAGCCACGGGCAACTGGTCTGCTGCAACCAGCCCATGGAGCTCCTCAAGGAGAACACCACCGATGCGGCCGTGGAGAAACACGTCCCGGTAATCGAAAAGGTAGAAAGAGGGTTCAAGGTGAAGGTGGGTAGCGTCCCTCATCCCATGGAGGAGAAGCACTACATCGAATGGATCGAGCTCCAGGCCGACGGCAAGTCCTATTTGCAGTTCCTCGAACCGGGCCAGGCCCCGGAGGCCTTCTTCGAGGTGGAAGCCGAAAAGGTCGTCGCCAGGGAATATTGCAACCTGCACGGTCTCTGGAAGGCCGAGGCCTAACCCGAAAAGTTTCGACGCAAAGGAGGTAGCCTTATGGCCCCTATCAAGGTGAAAGACGACATCTACTGGGTGGGCGCCATTGACTGGAACATAAAGGATTTTCACGGCTATTCGACGAAGCGGGGTTCGACCTACAACGCCTATCTCGTCGTTGACGAAAAGGTCACCCTCTTCGACACGGTGAAGAAGCCCTTTGCCGGGGACCTCATCCACAACCTCATCAAGGTCCTGGGGGACCCGGAGAAGGTGGACTACATCGTCGTCAACCACGTGGAGATGGACCATTCCGGGGCCCTTCCGCAGATCATCGAGCGGGTGAAGCCGGAGAAGGTCTTCTGTTCTCCCATGGGCTTCAAGGGGCTTAAGGAGCACTTCCATCGGGAGGACTGGCCCCTGGTGGAGGTCAAGAGCGGAGAGGAGATCTCTCTGGGCAAGAGAAAGGTCAAGTTCCTTGAGACCCGCATGATCCACTGGCCGGACAGCATGATCTCCTATCTCCCCGAGGACAAGGTCCTCATCTCTCAGGACGCCTTCGGGCAGCACTACGCCACCAGCGCGCGCTTTGACGACGAAGTCCGCTACGACGAGCTGATGCAGGAGGCCGCCAAGTATTACGCCAACATCGTTCTTCCCTTCTCGCCCCAGGTGGAAAAGCTCCTCGCCACCGTCAAGGAGATGGGGCTCGAGATCGAGATGATCCTTCCGGACCACGGGGTCATCTGGCGGCGCCACGTGGCGGACATTCTTGCGGCCTATCAGCGCTGGTGCACGCATCAGAGCGAGGAATACGCGCTCGTGGTCTACGCCACCATGTGGCAGAGCACGGAGAAGATGGCCATGGCCATCGCCGAGGGGATCATGCGCGAGGGGGTGGAGGTCAAGGTCATGAACGCCAGTCTCGAGCATCGGAGCGACATCATGACCGAAGTCCTCGCCGCGCGGGGTCTGGTCTTCGGCTCTTCCACCCTGAACAACAACATGCTCCCCCAGATGGCCGACGTGCTCACCTACATCAAGGGCCTGCGTCCCCGAAAGAAGGTCGGCGCGGCTTTTGGGTCCTACGGCTGGAGCGGAGAAGCCGTCAAGCACATCAACAAGTTCCTCGAGGACATGAAGGCCGAGATCGTCCATCCGGGGCTCAAGGTCAAGTTCGTGCCCACGCACGATCAGCTCAAGGAATGCGTGGAAATGGGCAAGACCATCGCCCGCGCCGTGAAGGAAAGAAAAGATGCCTAAGTCTCATCGAGAACTGAAGAGGGAGATCCTCGAACTGCTGGCCAAGGAGGATCTCCCCTCTTTGCTGGAGAAGGTCCTCCGCTATCCGCCGCGTCAGGTGGTAAACCCCCTGATCGGTGCCCTCTGCCGGGACGACGTCACCCGCTTCAAGGCCGTGGCCGCCATCGGGAAGGTCGTGGCCCACCTTGCGGATCAAGACATGGAGTCCGCGCGCGTCATCATCCGGCGCTTCATGTGGATGCTCAACGAAGAATCAGGGGGCATGGCCTGGGGCGTGCCCGAGGCCATGGCCGAGTGTCTGGCCAACCATCGGCGGCTGGCCGAGGAGTACACCTCCATCCTCATTTCCTACATCTGGCCCGAGGGAAACTACCTCGAATACCCCCCGGCCCAGCGAGGCGTGGTCTGGGGCATAGGCCGGCTGGCGAGCTTTCATCCCGATCTCCTCATCCGCTACCAGGCCCCCCTCCGCCTCCTCCATCTCCTGCATTCCCCGGATCCCGTGGTCCGCGCCCTCTGCGTGTGGGCCTACGGAAAGATGGGCCCCGCCGTGGTGGGGAATCTCCGGGACTCCCTGGTCGAAACCCTCAAAACTTTGACTGTCGAGCAACCACAGGAAATTATCCTCCTTGACGATATGAAAATCATGAAATGGCGGTTCGATCAGCGTGTTCTTGAGAATATTTTGCAGTTATTCCTTGACGAACGTTAAACTTATCTGCTAAAGAAAGAGACAATCCAGTCCATAGAGCAATTTCCAGGCGCTCAGTCCGCCTTTCTTTCTAGCGCCCTTTTTGACAAGGAGGTTTCTGATGGCTCACAGGACGACTTTTATCACCAATCTGCGGCAGGTGCCGGCCCTGGCGGAAAACGAAAAGTTGCAGGAAGTGGTGTCCCGCTTTCCCCTGAAGTGCACGGAATATTACCTGGGGCTCATCGATTCCTTCGATGGAAACGATCCGATTGGCCGAATTATCCTTCCCCACGAGGACGAACTCCTGGAGTGGGAGTGGGGGAAACTGGATCCCTCGAACGAGAAGGCCTACACGGTGATTCCGGGGCTTCAGCACAAGTATGACTCCACCGTTCTCATGCTGGTTTCGGGAAACTGTGCCGGTCTGTGTCGCTACTGCTTCCGCAAGCGACTCTTCCTCGATGGCGGCCGTCCGGAGGTCCTCCAGGACCTGGACGAGGCCCTGCGCTACATCCGTCTCCACTCCGAGATCACGAACGTCATCCTCTCCGGTGGCGATTCCCTGATGCTGCCCACGGCGAGGCTGAGGGAGATCATCTCCCGCCTGCGGGAGATCTCCCACGTGGGCATCATCCGCCTGGGTTCCAAGGTGCCGGCCTACTTTCCGCAGCGCATCCTGAACGATCCGGAGCTCCTCGAAGTGATCAGGAAGTTTTCCACGCCTGAGAAGCGGATCTACGTCATCGCCCACTTCGATCATCCGCGGGAGCTGACCCCCGAGGCCCTCAAGGCCTGCGATCTCCTGATGCGCGCCGGAGCGCAGGTGCTCAACCAGACTCCTCTCATCCGCGGGGTGAACGACGATCCCCAGGTGTTGGCCGAGCTCTTCCGTCGTCTCTCCTTTGCCGGGATTGCTCCTTATTACGTCTTCCAGTGCCGTCCCACGGTGGGCAATCGTCCCTACGCCGTGCCCATCGAAGAGGGCTACCAGATCTTCGAAGCCGCCCGCGGGCTCGTTTCCGGTCTCGCCAAGCGGGCGCGGTTCACCATGTCTCACGAGTGGGGCAAGCTCGAGATAATCGCGCTCACCGACGAACACGTGATCTTCAAGTTCCATCGCGCCGCAGACAACAGCAACACCGGAAAGATCCTCATCTATCGTCGCAACCCGGATGCCTACTGGCTCGACGACTATGCGGAAATGGTAAACGCCCATCCCCTGAAAAGTGACGCCCTCTATCCCTCGGTGTACGTGTAGCTTCGCCCTTCTTTCTCTTTGGGCCCTCTGGTGTTTCGTCCATAGCTTCCTGCTTACGGATTTTGTCCAGAGGGCCTTGCGGGCCCATCGCTTCTTCAGGCGCTGGTGGCGCCTTTTCTTCAACGTCTTTAGCGCGGTGACGGTCTTCCCGCTGGTGGTCCTCACCTATCTGGCCGATGGGCCCTACGTCTTCCGCTGGCCTTCCTGGGCCTGGCCTCTGCGGTTGTCCCTTCTCGCGCTGAGCCTCTATCTCTTCTGGGCCGCCATGAAGGTCTACGGGTTCTGGGAATTCCTGGGGCTTCGTCCGGAAAGGGAGACCCTGGTCCGCCGGGGGATACTGGCGAGACTGCGTCATCCCCTCTACACCGCGGGGCTCATCCTCCTTTGGATCAGGGATCAGACCGCGTGCTGGTTTTGCACCGACGTGATCCTCACCCTCTACATCTTCCTCGGCACCTTTCTTGAGGAGAGGAAACTCATCCGCCGCTTCGGAGAGGACTATCTCCGCTATCGCCGCGAAGTCCCTCCCTTTTGGCCCCGCCTTCGCCTCCGCTGAGGAGGGAGACCTCGCGGTGGGGTGAAAAACTTTTTTCGAGGCGGAAACAGTGCGGAGTAGGGGAGCCCCGGTCCTCCCCTGCGGGCCTATGCGGCGGACCCCCTCGCCCCGCCGACGGAACTTTTTGCGCGCCGGGGACGCGCTCAGCCTCTCGCCGGGGGATTTTGCCATAGGCCCGGGATTAATTTTATGTTCGACAAAGCTTTATAGGAAGTGGTTTTAGTTTTCTAGGAAGTGGGTTTTAGTTTTCGCGGGGTGTGGGATTTAAATAACCAAAAAGGGCCCGCCAAAGCGGGCCCTTTGATTTTTACTTCACTACCAGAACCGCGGTTTTCTTTGAAAGACCAATGACTTTAGCGGTGGTGCTTCCCATAATAAATTTCTGAAGCCCTGTTCTTCCGTATTCTCCCATCAGGATCAAATCCGCCCCTTCGTCTTCTGCTACCCTGACGATCATTTCGGCGGGATTCCCTACTACTTCTATGGTTTCGATCTTTACCCTGGGAGGAATTTTTTCTTCCTGGGCGAGGGCCTTAAACGCTTCTAATATTTTGGCTACCCTTGGGAGATCCCTTTCCCTTCTCGCTACACTCAAAGCAATGATTTTCTTTAAGTTACTGCATCTCTTACCCATGCTTAACGCTTCTTTTTCCGCCTTTTTGGCGTAGTAAGAACCGTCGGTGGCTACCAGTATAACTTCGCCATGGATAACTACGTCCTTCGGGACGACCATTACTTTACAGGGCGCGTAACCGATTACTTTTTCGGTAACGCTTCCCATAAAGAGCTTTTTGAGGCCGGTTTTCCCTCGTTTTCCCATGACAATAAGGTCTACTTTTAGCTTTTCAGCTTCCTCTATGATAGCCCGCCAGGCTTCCGGATGATCTCTAATAATGATTTCCGCCCGGCCTCCTTCTTTTTCCACCATGCTTTTGATTTCTTCCAAAAATTTGCGATGTTCTTCCGGTATTCCTTCTAAGGCAGAAAGGAGAGCTTCGGGAACTTCAGGATGATACTCGCGTACGTAAAGGATGTAGAGTTTAGCCTCACATGCTAGAGCGATGGTTACTGCTTCTTGTGCTGCTCCTTTGCTTTGCTCTGACGCATCTACCGCAAGCAATAGGGATTCGATTTCGCCCATCAGATGGGTATTAGTTCCCTGCATAGAACCCCCTTCGTGTTTAGTTTGTTTTTGGTTTTGTTAAATATGATTTGTTTTTATTTTCCGGTCATCTTTTGAAAAAGTCAAGCAAAAAATGGCAAAAAAACCTTTTAGGCGCAAATTTGGCGCAATAAAACCAAATAATACGGGATTTTAAAACGTAGCAATAAATTTTAGGAGTTTTTAATTCCGGAGAAAAGGCTCCTTATTGCGAATTTGGGGTGAGCCCTTCCGGGAATCGCACAGTGTATGGTGCAGAAAGGGGAAAATGAGCACACCAGAACCTGAGGACACGGGTTACTGGGGTTTGAAGGGCTTAATCTTCAGCAAGAAGTGATCTTTAAAACGATTTCTGAGGCCGAAGCGGCATGAAATAGGGGAGCCCCGGTCCTCCCCCTGCGGGCCTATGCGGCGGACCCCCTCGCCCCGCCGACGGAACTTTTTGTGCGCCGAGGACGCACTCAGCCTCTCGCCGGGGGTTTTGTCATAGCCACGGATTAATTTTAACGAAATTTTCAGAAGTTAAGACCCACTGCTGGAGAGGGTTCGCGTCTGCCCTTGACAGAGTTGATACGTATCTGATACGCTACTCCAAAGTGGATCTGAGGGAGGAACTATGAAGGAACAAATCGAAAAATTGATTCAGGCCTTGGGACGGGCGAAGGCCCTTAAAGAACGGCTTCTTCATCTTTTGAAACTCGTAGAAGCAGGGCGTGCAGATAAGGAGACCGTTATCAATGAGCTTTTTCCCGGCAAAGAGAAAGAAAAGGCGCTTACCGAATTCCGAAACTTTAAGAAACGCGTCAACGATAAGGCCGAAAAAGCGGGCCTCCCTCTCAGGATCATCGAACAGGAAGGCAAAGTCATGATAGCGGATCAGAAAGGGGTTTCGGCACAATCCACAAAAGAGATCGAAAAGGGTTCGGCAAGCGCAGCCAAACTTTCTTACGAACCTATCCCTCCACGGGCCAAAAGTGTCAGGGTCAAAGACGGAAAGATTCAAATCGAGATTTTCGTCTCCTACGCTCGCAAAGACAAAGACCGGGTAAAAAAACTCTTAGAAGAACTAAAACCCCGTCTTCAATTAAAGCTTGAAGGGCTAGCTCTAGATCTAGGATGTGAAATCAATTTCCTTCGCATAGAAGCTCAGAAGAAGAACGAGGGCATCAAGGTCCGGCTTTGGCGTGACGAGGAAGAGCTCCTCCCGGGAGATGATTTCGTGGAGGAGATCAGAAAGGCCCTCAAGCGTTCCACCTTGGGCCTCTTTATGGTAAGCCCCCATTCATTGACTAGTTCCTTTATCCGCAAAGAAGAACTTTCACCTTTACTTAAAGAAAAGAAGCTCTTTCCCGTAGGGCTGGTCAAATTGAATTTAAAAGACCTCCGGCCTGTAGGGTTAGATTCGATACAACTTTTCCGACTCAAAGAAGAGAAGTTTTATAGTGAATTAAAGGGCCGGGAACCAAAAGAAGAGTTTGCCGAAGAGCTTGCTGAAAAGATCATCCAACGTATTGAAGGAGATCTCGTATTAGAGGAGGAAGAAAGCGAAGAAATTGAATCTGCATCCTATAAAGAGGAGTTAAAACTTGAAGAGCGTGTGGAGGAAGCGCTAAAGCAGTCCCTTCATCTCGAAAAAATTCTGGTTCCTCCCCGGGCCAAACGTGGTGATCTGCAGTCGGTGCCGGAAGAAGCCGGAGATGAAGTAAACGCCTTTAAAGTCATCAAAGAATGGGCCCTTCATGTAGAAGGCTCTTCCGAACAGGACTCAACCCCGCCGCTCGTAGTGGTTCTCGGTGAATACGGCATGGGAAAGACCACCCTCACCCGCTGGTTGACCCAGGAACTCATCGAGGAACGAAAGAAAGGGAACCAAGTATCCCTTCCCATCTATTTTGATTTACGGAATCTCTCCAAAGAAGTTCGGGAAAAACCCAAACTCGAAAACATCCTTGAGGAACTGGTCCAAAACTGGTGGAAAAGCGGTGGAGTAAAAGTCAAACCCGAAGAGATCATCCAGCTCGTGCGTAGTGGCCAGGCCATTGCCATTTTCGATGGTCTGGACGA
>Ga0256835_1000094_pt1 | contig 72252 bp, 70 predicted proteins | sample PIR30metaG_FD_185972 | JGI IMG/M metagenome (GOLD analysis project Ga0256835, IMG submission 185972) | Hydrothermal vent microbial communities from East Pacific Rise, Pacific Ocean - PIR-30 | ecosystem: Environmental > Aquatic > Marine > Hydrothermal vents | place: Pacific Ocean: East Pacific...
AATATGCCTTCGCAATTGGCTTCCAACAGTATTCCCACTACTTTTATCATCAATAAAGAAGGTGAAATCATTGTGCGTAAAACAGGTGCTGCGGATTGGAATAGCGGCCAAATCCATAAAATAATCGATAAAAATCTCTAAGCCATGAAAGTAGTGGCCCTTATCCCCGCCCGTTATGATTCTCAACGTTTTCCGGGAAAACTGCTTGCTAAATTAGGAGAAAATTCCGTGATTTTTCAAACCTATCTCGGAGCTGTAAATACCGGGTTGTTTGAAGAGGTATTTGTGGTCACCGACAGCGATGCGATTTATGAAGAAATTATTACTCACAAAGGAAAAGCTGTCAAAAGCAAAAAAGAGCACCAAAGCGGCACCGATCGTATTGCCGAAGCGGCCGAAGAAATGGAGGCCGATATTATTATCAATATCCAGGGGGACGAACCTTTTGTCAAGAAGGAGCAAATGGCGGCGCTTATCGATGTTTTTGCCCGAGACCAAAAGCGGGAAGTCGATATCGCTTCTTTGATGACCAAAATAGAAAATAAGGAAGATTTCCTCAATCCCAATAATGTCAAAGTGGTAGTGGATAAACGCAATTTTGCGCTGTATTTCTCACGTGCTCCCATTCCTTTTCCGCGGGAGGGTGAATTTGAATTTGCTTATAAACATATCGGAATTTATGCTTTCAGGAAATCCGTCTTGCGGGAAGTGACGCAGCTGCCTGTTTCACGCTTGGAAGAAATTGAGAAATTGGAAAATTTGCGCTTTTTGGAAAACGGATACAAGATTAAAATGGTTGAAACCGGCCAGGCCAATATCGGAATTGACACTCCCGAAGATTTGGAACGTGCCATCGAATTCTATAAAAGAAAGAATATATGAAAAAATGGATAAAAGCGGCAAGACTCCGCACTTTGCCTTTGTCTTTGGCGGGGATTGTATTAGCGGCTTTTTTGGCGGCTGCGCAAGGGAAATTTGATTGGGTGATTTTTATTCTTTCCGTTCTCACCGCATCCCTCTTTCAAATCCTTTCTAATTTTGCCAATGATTACGGAGACGGCGTGAAAGGAACGGATAATAAAAACCGCGTGGGTCCGGCTCGCGCCATCCAAACGGGAGAGATTACCCGAAAGGAAATGAAAAAAGCCATTATAATCACGGCTGTATTATCTTTTATTTCCGCCTTACTATTGGTTTTATATGCTTTTGGTTTTTCTCACTGGCCGATGATTCTTTTTTATCTGGTTTTGGGAATAGCCTCTATTGCAGCAGCCATAAAATATACGGTAGGAAAAAATGCCTACGGCTATTTTGGAATGGGCGATTTATTTGTGTTGATTTTCTTTGGCTTTGTATCGGTAGCGGGCGCTTATTATCTCTATACCAAAGAATGGGATTGGACATTGATTTTTCCTTCTTTGGCAATTGGATTTTTGAGTATGGGCGTGTTGAATCTCAACAATATGCGTGATATCAAAAACGATGCGGTATCCGGAAAAAATACTATTCCCGTTAAAGTCGGGATAGAAAAGGCAAAAAAATACCATTTTCTATTAATGTTGTTGCCCTTGTTTTTTGCCCAAGCTTATAATTTTCATCATCTGCACTCGGCCTGGCAATGGTTGTTTGTCTTTCCTTATATTTTAATCCTTGTTCATGCCATGAAAGTAATGATGACCGATAATCCCGAAAACCTGGATCCCGAATTAAAAAAACTGGCCATTGCTACTTTTCTCTTTGCCTTTTTCTTCGGTTTGGGGCAAATATTATAGGTTTTTATAATTGCTGGTGATGGAATAATGCAAATACCTGTCTTTGCGAGGAGAGATGAACGAACGACGTGGCAATCTCTAAAACACTATAAAAAATCAAACAGCCATCCTTCGGATAAATCTTTCCATTCAGGATTTGCACCATTGACCCATAAAATTTTTCTTTTCCTATTGGTCTTTTTCAATTGCTTTTCTCTTGCAATGGCTTTATTAATAGTATTGAAAACTTCAAAATAGACAAGTTTATCTATATTATATTTACTTGTAAACCTTTGTATATTTTGGCTTTATGCTGATAAACTCTTTTAGTTAAATTTGAAGTTATACCAATATATAAAACGATATTGTTTTTATTTGCTAATAGTATACTTTTTCATATATACAATATAATATTTTTTTTTAAGAATTAGGACCAGTCATATCCATGTAGAGATCACCACGACTCCCCAACATTGTTGGGAGTCTCGTGATGACATTTTTGAATAATATTACATTATGACTGTAAAAAATTAAAAAATTTTTTATTTCTCTTCAAACTTATAAATCTTGCGGCCGTTTAGCGGTTGAACCGGTCTGTAATTATTATGGAGTATTTCCGAGAATTTTTCAATTTGTTCTTTGGAAGCCTCAATAGGTTCTTTCATTACATACCAACTCACAATTTCCGAACAAGGAGGAGTAGTCAGAGATCCTTTATAGTGATAATAGCTTTTATCTGCCGGAAGCAATTGGTTTAGATCAAAACTTTCGTCTGCTTTATAAGTGCCTTTTTTCTTGGGAAATTTATCGAGGTATTTTTTTAATAAAGCATTTTCTTTTCCTTCTTTAAAAAACACTCCGATTACGGCATAATCCTTATCGTTGTTTTTTTGAACCAAATGTACTTCCATAGGATAATGTTTTCCGTCTACCGTATGTTCACTCAATGTATGGTAATGGAATTGCAAGAGCTTGTAATTTTTGTTTTTTATTTTGGCAGTATTCTCTCCGGATACATTGAACTGAACGGTATGTCCGTTATTGATAATATCCACTCCTGATTTTCCGTAATGAAATTCAATGGGTTTTAATTCATCCGTAGCAACAGCGATATCGGTGCGGATGTCAATGGGAGATTGGGCTTTTCCTCCACAAGCCGAAAATCCGTCACAAAGGTTTTTCCAATTTTCGGGCCCTTCTTCATTGTCACCATATCCCCAATGTACGTCTTTGCAATCTTTGTGTTCTTTTTTTACCTCTTTTTGAGTGGTTTCGGGAGCTTTTTCGAGAGTTTGTTCTTTCTTTTTTTCTTGGTTGCATGAGATACCGATTATCAGTAACAAAGCAAGTAAGCTGATTGTTTTTTTCATTTTGTTTGTTTTAGACTGTTAAAAATTAAGTGTTTATAGAAATCAATTAATGGTTGGTCGGTGGTTTTATCGATTAAGGACGGAAGATGTTCATCATAATATCTTTCACGGTTGATGCCTTCCAAAATAGTAGTAGAGAGAAGTTGAGGAAAAGGATAAGCGGGGTTAATTTCCAGAATTACTCCGGATATTCTTTTGATGAGACTTTTATAACCTTCAAAAAATCCCTGTTTCTTCTCTTCTTCGATTTGTTTATTGTAAAATACTTTGACAGATTCCGAAGGTATGATTTTGCTCAATGCTTTTTCATTGATATGAGAAAATACCCGGTCTTCGTCTATATCCCCCAAAACAAGATTGAGAATATTCTCCAATTTTTTATCGGGGTTTTCAATATTGATAGTAGATAAATAGACTTTGTAATCAAGCCAATTCCAATACCAATTGATCAAGTAAAAAAGTAATAAATGTTTATTTTTGAAATACCGGTAAATCGAACTTTCGGGAACTTTGATATATTCTCCCAATTTTTTAAAAGTGAAATTTTCAAAACCCAGTCGGTCTATTAATTCAATCGCTCCTTTAATAATTTTCCTTCCCAATGCAGAGGTGTCCGGATTTTTAATATATAAAGCCGGAGGTACTTGAATGGTAATGTGGAGATTCCCCATTTAATAGTTTTGCTTACAAATATAATAGTAATACTCCTATTTACCAAATTTACAAGGAATTCTTATTTACTTCCGAATTACTAAAACCGGTATTTTTACTTGATGCCTTACCGAGCCGATGGTAGTTCCAAAGAGGATGTCTTTCAGTATTTTATGTCCGTGAGAACCGAGAATCAGTATATCCGGTTGGTAAGCTTCGGTAATTTTCGGGATTGCATTTTTGGGGGAGCCGTATCCCAGTTTTGTTTCTACTTGATATCCCAATTTGCGCAATCGTTCGGCATATTTTTCGAGCACTTCCTTGTCTTTGACACTTTCCAAATCTCTGGATTTATGTTGGTGATAAATAGCCGGAATACTTTCTACAATATGGGTGAGGATATAAATGGAATCGGGTTTTCCTATGGCCAGTGCATGGCGTAATACTTCACGGTCTACATCCGAAAAATCAAGGGCTACCAATATCTTTTTATATTCCGGCAGACTGAAAGCCAAGTCCACATCTTCCTGTGTATGCAATTGCAATTGTTTTTCTTTTAATCCGCGGATAAACGGCATAAAGGTGATATACAATAACAATAAGAAAATGGCAGTGAGTACAATTAATATCAAAATAATCCACAACGGATTGTCTATTTTGGCAAACCAATTTATCAATTCGTCTATCACCAGTAAGCCGTTCAAAGCAATGATGATGGAAGCAATCACCCAAGCGAGTATTTTAACCGGCAATCCGATGGCAAAATCCCCCATTGTTTTGCGATTGCTGACAAAATGAATCAAAGGGATAACGGCAAATCCGAGTTGAAGACTTAACACCACTTGACTGAAAATCAAAAGTTTACCGGTATAGGAGACGCCGAAAATCAAAATTACGGCGATTGCGGGAATTATGGCCAGTAAACGGGTAATCATACGGCGCACCCAAGGTTGGATACGGAAATTGATAAATCCTTCCATAATGATTTGTCCCGCTAGTGTTCCTGTAATGGTAGAACTCTGCCCGGCGGCAATCAAGGCTACGGCAAATAAAACGGGTGCCAATTTTGATCCCAAAAGCGGTTCGAGAAGTTTATAAGCATCTTGAATTTCTGCAACTTGATATAAGCCGGCTTTGTAGAAGGTAGCGGCTGCCAAAATTAAAATGGCGGCATTGACAAAAAAGGCTAGGTTCAGAGCAATGGCGCTATCGATGAAATTGAATTTTAAAGCTTCTTTAATTCCTTTTTTATTCCATTTGAATTTGCGTGTTTGAACAAGCGAGGAGTGCAAATACAGATTATGAGGCATCACGGTAGCTCCGATGATTCCCAAGGCAATATACAAAGCATCACGATTGGGAATGGAGGGAATAAACCCTTTCATAATTTCCCCGATTTGCGGTTTGGCCAAAAACATTTCGACCAAAAAAGAAAGGCCGATAATAAAAACCAATGCCAAGATGAAAGCTTCCATCTTTCGCATCCCTTTGTTGATGAGAAAAAGCAGAACAAAAGTGTCTAGAAAAGTAATAAGTATCCCCCAGATTAGCGGTATGTCAAACAATAAATTCAATCCGATTGCCATACCTACCACTTCTGCCAAGTCGGTAGCGATGATAGCAATTTCAGCGAGAAAATATAAGGCATAATTGACTATCGGCGGATAGGATTCACGGCAAGCTTGTGCCAAGTCCAGTCCGCGGACAATCCCCAAGCGTGCACTGAGACTCTGCAATAAAACCGCCATGATATTGGACATCAATAATACCCATAATAAAGTATAACCGAATTGGCTTCCTCCGGCTAAATCGGTTGCCCAGTTTCCCGGGTCCATATATCCCACACTGATGAGATAGGCAGGCCCCATAAATGCCAAAAGCTTTCTAAAAAAACCTTTTTTTTGGGTCGTATCCACACTGGAATGAACCTCTTCAAGCGATTTATTGTTTTGAGCCATAGCTTGTTTGATGGAATTTATTGACAAAGATACAAGAAAGCAAAGAAAACCGTCAAGCTTTTTTACTATTTCATAAGTAGTCATAGAATACCGGACAAAGAGATTCATCTCCAATGAATTGGGGACAGAGTTCTCCCGGTAGTCGTCAGAAGGATACAGGCCTTCGCTGGCATTGATAGGTTATTATAAATATCCTTCCGGCAGAGGGACCATAGGAGCGACGAGGAATCTCTTTTTCTTTTTTAGAAATTTCCAATCATAACTTTATCTTATATGTCAATTTTTAACTATAATAACATATGATAAAAATATGCCTCTGAACTTGTTGAAAAGAGTAATTTTGTAATCGAAAAATTAATTTAAAAAAGAAAAAATGGCAACAATTACATTAAAAGGAAACCCCATTCATACCATAGGAGATTTGCCCGCAGCAGGCACCCAAGCTCCCGACTTTAAACTTACAGCCACCGATTTAAGTGAAAAAACCTTGGCAGATTTCAAAGGAAGTAAATTGGTTTTAAATATCTTTCCCAGTTTGGATACACCCACTTGTGCGGCATCCGTTAGAAGGTTTAATCAATTAGCCACCGATTTGGAAAATACGAAAGTATTGGCCATCTCAAAAGATTTACCTTTTGCTCATGCTCGTTTTTGTAGCAGTGAAGGCATTGAAAACGTGATTGATCTTTCAGGATTTAAATGTTCCGGAAGTTTCGGTAAGGACTATGGTGTGGAAATAGTGGACGGCCCTTTGGCTGAACTTTATTCAAGAGCTGTGGTAGTAATCGACGAAAACGGAAAAGTAATTTATACACAACAGGTTCCCGAAATAGTGGACGAACCCAATTATGAAGAAGTTTTGGAAGCTTTAAAATAATTAAGCACTTCATTAGGCTAACAAAAACCATCCGAAAAGATGGTTTTTTCTTTTTTATAGAATTTAAAACTTTACACTATTTTAATGCTCGGAATGATTTTTATAGAAGGTCTTTGATTAATTTTGGAAGGTAATAACTTATCTTATGTCATCTCAAATTGATCAACAAGAATTACTCGAAAAGAAATTCGGTGTTCTTTCAGAATTAGCGGTATTGCTTATGCAGTCGGGGGCTAACACAAAACGGGTGATTGATAATATGAATCGTTTTGCAGAAGCCTTGGATTTAAAATCCTATGCCTTAATCAGTCATAAATCGGTTATTATCACCATAAAAACAGTTACAAAACCTCATTATAGTTATACCAATGTACGTCAAATACCTTCCTACAAAATCAATTTTTATCTCATCTCGGAAATTAGCCGGTTGAGTTGGATAGCACGGGAAGAAAAATGGACATGTGATCAAATCGAAAGGAAACTGTCTTATTTTAAGCTTCAAAAATCTTATCCTTTTCTGCCTACGGCATTATTGGTAAGTCTTTCAGGAGCTGCTTTTGCCAAATTATTCGGAGGGGATATGCAAAGTATGATCATTGCTTTTGCGGCCACTTTTTCGGGTATGATTATGGCCTATTTGGCTACGAAAAAACATTTAAATCCCTATTTTAAAACTTATTTGGCCTCTTTGACAGCTTCAATAATCGCCTCATTGGGTATTCTAATGGAAATGGGAGATAAACCGCATATTGCATTGGCGACTTCTGTTTTGTTTTTGGTTCCGGGAGTACCTTTGATTAATTCATTTAACGATTTATATAACAATCATATTCTCAATGGAAGTGTTCGTTTTATCAGCGGTTTAATGACCGTTTTATTTATAGGCTTAGGCTTGATTACCGCGATGGTTCTTTTTCACACAAAATTATAGCTTATGTTTCGCTTGGATGATTATATATTTTTACTCAATCAGGCCATATGGTCCGGGATTGCCGCATTGGGTTTCGGTATTCTTTTTAAAATTCCAAAAAGATTGATCTTGACCGTTTTCTTTTTGGGTTTTATGGGAGGACTTGTCAAATTCTTTGTATTGTTTTATCAAAAAAACATTTCTATTGCTACTTTATTAGCCTCTTTAACCATCGGTTTTATAGCTATATTATTAGCCAAAAGGGTAGCCAAACCTACCGTTGTATTTATCATTCCCGCCATTATTCCCATGATTCCCGGATATTTTGCTTATCAAGTAGTATTAAATATTCATAAATTTATTTTTTTACGGGATAAATCTTTGCCTTCCGAGGTGCTTAACCTCATTTTTTATAATGGGTTTATGACCTTGATTATCTTATTTGCCATCAGTATCGGTGTTTCTTTACCGATGTTAATCGTAGGAAAAGATATGAGCCGGCGTTTAAAAGACTAAGAAGAATTTTTGTATCTTCCAAAGGAAATTTTGATGGCAATGAAAAACCTACTAAAAAAACAGCAAGCTTTTTTTGAATCCGGGCAAACCAAACCGGTTTCTTTTCGTATTGAAAAATTAAAAAAATTAAAAGAAGTTATTCTTAAATACAAGGAAGAAATTATTGAAGCTTTATATAAAGATTTTAAAAAGCCTGCTTTTGAAACTTTGACTTCCGAAATAGGGGTGGTCATGGAAGAGCTCGATTTACATATTAAAAAACTTAAAAAATGGAGCAAACCCCAAGCTGTACGTCCTCACCTAAGCAATTTCTACTCAAAAGATAAAATTTACCGTGACCCTTATGGAAAAGTGCTGATTATCTCTCCTTGGAATTATCCTTTTAACCTGGCTATGATACCGTTAATAGGAGCTATATCGGGCGGGAATATAGTAGTATTAAAACCTTCTGAGTATAGTCCGCATACTTCTCAAATTTTACAAACTATTTTATCGGAAGTTTTTGAAGAAGAATATGTGGCCGTGATACAAGGAGATGCAAAAACCGCACAAGCTTTGCTGAAAGAAAAATGGGATTATATATTTTTTACCGGTAGTCCGGCTGTGGGGAAATATGTATACAGAGCTGCGGCAGAACACCTCACTCCCGTTACCTTGGAACTGGGAGGAAAAAGCCCGGTGGTGATAGATGAAACCGCCAATCTTTCTCTGGCCGCCCGACGAATAGTATGGGGAAAATTTTACAATGCGGGTCAAACCTGTATCGCTCCGGATTATGTATTGATTCCCGAAAATAAAAAAGAACTTTTTCTTTCTTTTTTTCAAGAAGAAATTACAAAAATGTATGGAGAGAAACCTGAAACTTCACCTGATTATGCGCGTATTATTAACCTGAAAAATTGGCAACGGCTTGTAAATATGCTCAATGATAACGAAGTGGTAATAGGGGGAGAATATAATTCTGACGATAACTACATTTCTCCAACGCTTGTTCTTAATCCGGATATGGAAAGCGAGCTGATGCAATATGAAATTTTCGGTCCTGTATTGCCTGTGATTACTTATAAAAATAAAGCCGAAATGGAAAGTGTTTTGCAAGTGCACCCCAATCCATTGGCCTTTTATATTTTCTCAAATGATAAAAAATTTAGTCAAGGCTTAATTAAAAAATATGCTTTTGGCGGGGGAATGGTCAACGATGTCTTGGGTCATTTTGTCAATCCGCGTTTACCGTTCGGCGGAGTGGGTGAGAGTGGAATGGGAAATTATCACGGAAAATATTCTTTTCTCACTTTTACGCGACCAAAATCTATGGTATTCCGCAGCAACCGTCCCGATATTTTTGTCCGTTATCCACCTGTGACAAAACTAAAAGAAAAAATCATCAGATTTCTTTTTGGGATTTAGCAGGGATTTTGCTCATTCCGTATTCCGTAATGGCTGTGATAGTCAAAGAAGGATTGACTCCCGGATTAGCTGAAATCATAGAGCCGTCAAAAATATACATATTTTTATAATTAAAAACCCTGTTGTCTTTATCAATTACTCCTTCGGAGACATCTTTTCCCATACAAGCTCCCCCCAGAATATGGGCCGTAGATGGTATTCCGGTGAGTGATTCCGTTAGCATTACCTGTGGAATAGCTTTGATTTGTTTGGCATAATCCAAGGCAAACCGCAAAGCCTCGGGGATAAAAGCCGTAGGATTTTTTTGTTTTTTTTGAATCATACTTTTCATTCCCCAAAAACTTTTTTTAAATTGGATGGTGGAATCCAAATGTTGCATAAAGAGCAAAATAGAGGTGTTTGAAGCAAAATCTCCGGTGAGAATGATTTTTAGTCGTTTTGGTAAATAGACAAAACTTTTATAGATCAATTTCATCAATCGCTTGATAAAATCCGGCTCATTGATTACCGGGACCATTACCAAACTCCAAAAACCGCTTCCTTTGCCATAACGCACCGGTTCGATATGACTGTTTTCATCGACTTCCATAATAGAACCGATAGCTATTCCTTTGGACATTTGGTTTTTGTATTTACCGGAATAAACGGTGTTGAGAATAAGCGATTCATTGTTTGTACGCACCATTTTTCCTACTTGATTGCTGAGTAGAGGCAAGCTATTTTCTTTGAGTTTTAATAAAAGAGGAACAGTTCCCAATACACCTCCGGCAAGAATCACTCCTTTTGCACCGATCTCTTTCTTTTTAGAAAAATAGGAAGTGGATGGTTTATAAAATATTTTATAGCCTTTTTCTCCTTTGCTTCCTATGGGTTGAATGTCAATTACTTCATTTTCAGGCAGGATATTTGCACCCAATTTTTCGGCTAGATAAAGGTAATTTTTATCCAATGTATTTTTGGCATTATAGCGGCAACCGGTCATACAAGCTCCACAGAATTCGCATCCTGTTCTATCGGGTCCTTTTCCATTGAAATAAGGGTCCTTTACCTTTTGTCCTTTTTTTCCGAAATATATACTGACTTTGGCAGGTTCAAATTTTTTTCCTTCTCGATCGGCTATTTCTTTCAGAGAAAGATCGGCGGGGGCTAAGTAGGGATTTACTTCGGCCCCAAGCATTTTCCAAGCTTTTTCATAATAAGGGGCGAGTTTGTTTTCCCAATCATCGAGTTTTTTCCAAGAGCCTTGATTAAAAAAAGGGATTTTGGGTTTTGGTAGTGTATTTGCATAGACCAAAGAACCTCCGCCAACACCCACACTACTCAATACAGAAATATGACGAAAAAATGATATTTTCTGTATTCCGAAAAGCTTTAAGGCGGGAAACCATAGCCATTTTCGTAAATGCCAATTGGTTTTGGGGAAATCTTTGGCTTCAAATCGTTTCCCTTTTTCGATAACCAATACTTTATATCCTTTTTCGGTTAAACGTAATGCCGAAACAGAACCGCCGAATCCGGAACCAATGATAATAAAGTCATATTCTTTTTTCATATATAAAGGATATTGAATCTTAAAATTACTATTTTTTGGGATTCGGACACTATATCTAATGCTTATAGGTTTATAAAATAATATAATTGATTTTTATAGCTTATGCGTTTATATTGAAGTATTTTTGTAATAGAAACAATAAAAAGTATCAGATATGAAAAAAGTAAACACCATCGGATTGGATCCGAAAGCCAGTAAAAAATTAGCCGTAAAATTAAATGATTTATTGGCCAATTATTCCGTATTTTATCAAAATGTACGGGGAATGCACTGGAATATCAAAGGAGATAAATTTTTTGAATTACATGTGAAGTTCGAAGAACTTTATGATGATTTGATTTTGAAAATAGACGAATTGGCAGAGCGTATTCTTACTCTGGGATTTTCACCGGAGCACCGTTATTCCGCTTATTTAAAAAAATCGGAGATTAAAGAATTGAAAGAGACCTGTAACGGAAAAAAGGATGTGGAAGAGATACTGAAATCATTGCAAATTATCATTGCCAAACAAAGGGACATATTGGATTTGGCAGATGAAATAGGAGATGAAGGTACCAATGCTTTGATGAGTGACTATATCCGAGAACAAGAAAAATTGGCCTGGATGTATCGTGCATTTTTAGGTTAAGTTTGGTTAATTTAGAACAAAAAAGCCCTGTTTTCAGGGCTTTTTTTATATGGAATGAGCAAAGGCTTGAATAAAGCGGTTGATTTTTTTGTTTTTATAGATGATTTTGTCAAACACTATTAAAACTACCACTGCAAGTAATATACCGGCCAATACATCGATTAAATAATGGTGGTTGGAATAAACGGCTGCAAACCATATTCCAAGCATAAATATTGCGAAAATCGCAATGATACTTTTGGGCATTTTGGCTTTTATACTGTAATAGAATACGATTAACGGATAGGTAGCGTGAAGGGAGGGCATAGCTGCCAATACATTGGCATTTTTATTATAAATATTTTTAAATAACGGATAATGAATCAATTGGTCAAAACGTTCCAATCCGGCTCTGCTTCCGGGGACTCCTATTTGTAAATCAAAACCATATTTGGAAATATACCAAGGAGGCGCAGCAGGATATAAATAGTAAATTATAAACCCGATAATATTGACCAAAAGAAAAGCTAAAGCAAATTCCACAAATATTTTTTTATTTTTCAAAAAAAGATAGAAACCGAATCCTAGTGGAATAGGCATCCAATTGATGTAAAAAAAACCGGAAAGGAAATCTAGAATTTTGCGTGAGTGATGAGAAAAATATTCATTAGGGGTTAAAATCTTTCCCCCGTCGTTTATGCCGAAAAGATATTTTTCTATATCATAAGGTTCTTTAATGTGCGCCGTATTAACCGTATAATTAGGGACGGCACGCATGGCATCATAAAGTATCCAAAAAATAATAAAAACAGAATAGGCAAGGGCAAAACGCCGTGTTTTGTCGGACAGATAAAATAAAATCCACCAAAGAACAACCAGAAAAATATGCTCTTTTCGTAAATCTCCTATAGAAATATTAAATCCCAAATACAGCCCTGACAAAAGGATATTAATCAGTATATTTTTTTTGGTAAACCTCTTAAAATCATTCTCCATTTGTATTGTTTTTATTTAATATCTTTAGGAAATACTTTTTGATATGCCTTTTTTCCCGTTGCAAGATCATAGCCGAAGAATTCTCCGTATTTCACTTTGGGAATCCAACCGGATTCATCTAAAGTAGCAAACATACGTTCGAGTTTAGCCGGTTTTCCGTCAATAATAGTAATTACTTCTGCTTGATAAGGGCCGGTTTGTTTTAACCATAATTTCACTTTGCTACTTGCCGAAAGATATAAGCGGTAATCATAAGGACTCTTTTCTTCTTTTTTTGCTTTGATACCGTAAGCCATCCATCGTTCATAGCTTCTCAAAGGCATTTTCTGCCCTTTTTCCGCAAAACGAATCCAATAGGCTTTTACGGGATTTTCTGTGTCCAATATACCGTTTTCATCAAAATTTGCATCATAAACAATAGTATTGGCATTATGTGTTCGTTGGATATAAAATAAAAGATGTTTGGTTTTTGGGGTTGGGTAATGGGCTTCTTGTGAAGAGAAACTCATTAATAATATGGATATTAAACTAAGTACTGTTTTCATGATCATTTCAATTAAATAAGATTGTTTTCTTTGTACCAATTTAAAGTTTCTTCGATTCCTTCTTCCAGTGAATATTCCGGTGTAAAATTGAAATCATAAACCAAGCCGGAGCTGTCGCAGAGCCAATTTTGTTGAGAAATTTCTTTAAATTTTTCCGTATTTAAAGTAGGGATTTTTCCAAAGAGTTTACAAGAAAGTTTTTCATTGAGCCAAGTGAGATATTTAACCATTTTTGCCGGAAAAACGAGTTGTACTGTTTTTGCATTGAGGGCTTTTTTAATCCGGTTGTTAAATTCTTCAGCAGTATAAGTATGTAAGTCGGAAGCAAAATAGGATTTATGAACCACTTCCGATTCCAAAGCATCCATTAACAAGCGACTGAGGTCTTTTACATAGATCAAAGATATGTATTGTTTTTTAGTGCCTATATAGGTTTCGAGTCCTTTCTTTATACTTTTAAACATTATATAGAAATCTTGCTCACGCGGACCGTATACACCGGTTGGCCGAAAAATTAAATAAGGAAAATCTTTGATTGATTTTATATATTTTTCTGTTTTTAATTTACTTTCTCCATAAAGAGAAATCGGTTGCGGAGCATCGGTGTCTTTTACCGGTTTCAAACTTATTGGATCTCCGGGTCCATAGGCAGCCAAACTGCTTATCTGTATATATTTTTGAGGAATTTTTCCGGTTTCTCTAAGAGCTTCAATAAGATTTTTTGTATACTGATAATTTACCGTATCAAAAACTTCTTTTTTACAGGTCTTGGTCACTCCCGCATTATGTATGATATAATCAAAAGTTTCATTGGAATCAAAAAACTCTTTTAGTTTGTTTTTGTCGGATAAATCAGGGTGAACCAATTGGATTTTATCCAAGGGGAGATGAGAAAAATTGCTTGTTTTTCGTACGGAGGCAAATACTTTATAATTTCTGTTTAAGGCTTCTACTACTAAGTGGCTTCCAACAAACCCATTGGCTCCTGTGATCAATATCTTCTTCATTTTAAATATCTTCTTTGATATAAATTCTGCGTCTTAAATGTTGGCGGGTTTTATAAGGATTAAACATTTGTAAGGAAGGTTTATTGTCTTCCAAAATATGACTGGTAATAGCTTTTTTTATACCCGCATTGATGCTGTTTTGGGTCATGCTTTCATAAAAAATAGCGGGAACTCCTTTTCCGTGGTATTCGGGTTTTACTGCATGAAGTAAAAGATCGAGAGTTTTTTCTGTTTTCATTGCCCATAAAATATAGATAAAACCAAAAGGAAATAATTTGCCTTTTGCCTTTATCAATGCATTGGTTAAGGAACGTGATGCCAATCCGAATCCTACCAACTGGTCATTTTCATCTACTACAAGGTTGACGAATTTCGGATCAACCATTGAAAAATATTGTTCGGTATAATATTTAATTTGTTTTTCGGTAAAGGGAACGAAACCATATAAATCTTTATAGGATTCATTGATAAGAGCAAAAATCTGATCGGCATATTTCAATATATCCTTTGATTTTTTTGCATCGACTAATTTCAGGTTATATTTTTTTTGTACCAATTTGGATATACGTGTAATTTTTTCGGGAACTTTATCATCCGGGATGGTTACTTCGAGCTGTACCCAATCGGTATCTTTTTTATATCCCAATTTTTCCATATGTTCGGGATAATAAGGATAGTTATAAATCACTGCTTGGGTTCCGGGCTCCTCAAAACCTTCCACCAGCATTCCTTCAAGGTCAAAATCAGAAAATCCGAGTGGTCCGTGTACGGCATTCATTCCTTTTTCCTTGGCCCAATTTTCTACGGTTTCAATCAAAGCTTTTGATACTTCGGGATCATCGATAAAATCTATCCAACCGAAACGCATATTTTTTTCGTTCCAGATTTCATTGGATTTATGATTGAGAATGGCGGCTATGCGCCCTACAACTTTTCCTTCTTTGTATGCCAGCCAATATTTGGCTTCACAAAATTCAAAAGCCGGATTCTTTTTGGGATCCAGGTGTGCTTTCTCAAAAGTATGTAATTGAGGGGCTCGATAGGGATTCCCTTTGTATAATTCATCGGGGAATTTTATAAATTTCTTTAAATCCGATTTTGTTGTTACTTCTTTGATTTGTACTGAATTTGCCATGGTCTTATCATTTAAATCTAGGCTATATCATTTTCCTTACTTCTACTAATGTATCCACTGCTTGATCAATTTGTTCTTTTGTATGGGTAGCCATCAATGAAAATCTCAATATTCCCTTGCCTTTTTCTACTGCCGGATGTACTACCGGATTTACATAAATTCCTTTTTCCAACAATATGGCGCCATATTTATAGGTACTGATATTATCTCCTACAAATATAGGAATAATAGGGGATTGTGTATGTCCGGTATCAAAGCCGTTTTCTTTTAATAATTTTAGCGCATAATCTGTGTTTTGATGGAGTCTTTCTATTCGTTCGGGCTCTCGTTGAATGATTTCCAATGCTTTGAGTACCGTTGCAGCTGAAGCCGGAGGAATCCCGGCACTGAATAAGAGTGAACGGGAGTTATGTTTGATATAATTAATCACTTCTTCGTCTCCGGCTATAAATCCACCGAGTGAAGCCAGTGATTTACTGAAAGTTCCCATAATCAGATCCGTTTTATCGGTAAGACCGAAATGAGAGGCCGTACCGGCTCCTTTTTCACCGATTACTCCCAATGCATGTGCATCATCCACCATAATGGAGGCTCCGTATTTTTCTGCCAACTCTACGATTTTATCTAAATGGGCAATGTCTCCTTCCATACTAAAAATTCCGTCTGTTACAATTAGATTTGTTTGGTCGGGACCTATTCGCTGTAATATTTTTTCCAATCCGGCCATATCATTATGCCTGTATTTCAATGTTTTGGCAAAAGCAAGGCGGGTTCCTTCTATAATGGAAGCATGATTTTTATCATCTATAATTATATAGTCGTTTCGTCCTACAATACTGGGGATTACTCCCATATTGACCTGGAAACCGGTACTGAAAACAGTAGCTGCCGGTTTTTTTACATAATCGGCCAAAGCTTTTTCCAATTTTTCATGGAGATCGAGATTGCCATTCATCAAACGGGAACCTGAGGCGCCTGTTCCGTAAAGATCAAGTGCTTCTTTTGCGGCTTGTACCACTTCCGGATGCCGGGTAAGTCCCAAATAGCTATTTGATCCAAACATCAAAACTTTTTTTCCTTTATATAATACCTCAGTGTCTTGTCCTGATTCCAATGGATGGTAAAAAGGATAGAAGCCCATTTTCATAGCCATTTGGGGTTCATTATAACTTGCGAATTTCTTTTGTAATCTTTTCATAATTTCACTATTAAAAATCAAACTTAAATCTTGCTCTTATCCCGTACTCACTTACATTGGGTAAGTTCAGATAATTGATTCTTTTGATTAAATCTACTCTAAAAAATTTGAATATATTTTCAACTCCTATACTGGTTTCTATATAGGGTTCCTTGTCAAATGTATATGTATAACTTACACCGTTTATATCTTGAGGGAATTGCATTAATTCCGGATGAATTTGCGGGTCGTTTTTTTCGGTCAAAGTTCCATAGATTGTTTTGACGGACGTGACCGCTCTCCATTTCAATTTTTTTATCAGTGGAATCCGGTTTAGCAAGAAACCGTAAAAATGATGTTCGGCAGATCCCGCCACATATTCATCACTTACAAATTCCATAAAATTCATAAGATTGTAGGAATATAATTGATAGGAGTAGGTTTGGTTGGCGCGAGGAATAAATAAATTGGTATAAGGGATGCCGCTTCCATATACTTTTCCGGCTTCCACATCAAAATTAGTAAAACCTACGGGCCCGAAATAAAACCTTTTGAAAAAGTTGAATTTTAGTTTCGAATATTCATAATCAGAGCCCAAAAAGCCTTTTACGGATTGCAGATAGGTTAACTGAAAAATGGGATATTTATTAATAATCGGAACCGTATAATCCATTCCTTCATAGTATTTTTCATTGGGAGCAAATCGCAAAGTAGTAATGATCTGTGAAGAGGTAATATCCGGTTTGATATAATCTGTAAAATCAAATTGCCAATTTCCGCCGGGAGACTGTTTTAAATATTTTAAGGCTATATCGGTTGAAAAACCACTTCCCCAATCTTTTTTATGGTTGATTTTAAACATATCATAATAAAGAATTTTATCTGCTACGCCACGTTTGAAAGAAAGTAAAAAATTATCCTCATTGATGAATTGCATTTCCATTCCGGGAAAATTGGTTTCTCTTTGATACATAATACCCAGGTAATGTTTTGGGAATTTTCTCAAAGATCTGTGATTCAGTGAAAAATTGGCTTTGATGGAATATTTAAACTGTTTGTCTTTGTTTGCATAGACAAAATATCCTTCCAAGCGTCTTGTTTTACTAAGTTTTTCACTGGTTTTTCCTCCGAAACGCAATCGGAAACCTTCGATATCATTAAAACTGTAAAAGGAATTTATAGGACCGACATCCACTTTATTAAAATTCCAATAACCGACTGTGAGAAGCATAATGGTATTGATGGTTCTTTTAAAAGCGGGAATGGTTTTAATGGTATCGACCATCTTATAAATATTCTCTTCTTCTTTGGTCAAAGGATCCAAACGTTGTTTTTGCCAAAAAGTTTCGTCTTTGTCCATGGCATCTACTAACTCCTCTTGTTTCTCAATTCCGTCAAATATTTTGTCATCAATAGGTTGATTTAATTTAAAATTGCTGTAAGTGACTTTCTTCTTTCCAAAAAAACCTGTCTTCCGTTTCAAAAAACTGAAATCAACAAAAATTTCATCATGAGTTTTCATCCATATTTTATTATCGATGAATTTGAATTCCTGAATCACCTGGAGATCATTCACAAAATTGAGATTGATATCTTTGGTAACATTCATGATTACTTTTGTTACGGCATATCGCTCATCGTTTGTGATATATAAATTTCCTTTGAAAGCGAAGTCCTGTTTATTCCGTGGTCTGAATGCCAATTGAATACAATTTTGTCCGTTTACATCGAGGGTGTCAATGATATGGAATTTATATACCATCGGAGCAATTTTTGAGATAGGACTGACAAATTGATTGGTCATTAACATCACGGTACCGTCATAAATATCAATATCGCTATAAATATAATCTGTCAAAACACCCACCCCTTGATCATTGATATAGTCATGAAAACCGGTGAGCTTACGAGCTTTTATTATTTCTTTTTGATCTTTGGGATTTTTTCTAAAATATTCCGTAGAAAGTGTTTCTTCCAAAAATACAGGCAAAAAAGGCTTGCCGTTTACCTTTGATGTATCAACATATTTGAATAGAATTTGAAGTTTTTTAAATATTTTTTTCTTTTTAAAATCTTCGGTAATATTACTGATGTCAAATTCCACTTTTTTATGCTTGTCATATTGGTAATAATCCAAAGCTTCTTTTCTGTTTAAATTTTTGTTTTTTAATACTTTTTTGATCAACTCTACTGCGGGATTGTTTTTATTTCTATATCTCACCTTTGTTTTAATTACCACTTCATCCAATCTTTGAGCATCCGGTTCAAGATAAAAATCCACTCGTTGTGAAGTACCTGTCTTAATATTTTTTATTTGGTTTTTGTAGCCTACATAACTGACACCTATTTTATTGGAAGCCCATTGTGAATCCAATTTATATTCACCGTTAAAATCGGTAGTGGTTCCAATATTTTTGCCTACAAAATAGACAGTTACAAAAGGCAGAGGCTCCTTTGTTTGTGCATCTTTGATGACGCCGTAAACTTTTGTTACCTCCTGACTTAATACATCAAAATAGGAAAGAGATAATAAAATTAATATGATAATTTTATATTTGCTCATTACTGAAAATAAAATATTTATTCATTAAAAAATTAAACCCGATGCCAACTATTGCAGAGGTGATAATCTTACCCGCTATGGGACTTGTTTTAAGGTATTCTACTAAGATATATATACCTATGGTATTCAAAATAATGCTTCCTATCCATACCATAAAATATTTAAAACTTTGTTTTTTAATAGAGCCGTTTTTGGCTTTAAAAACCCAATTTCTATTCAAAATGAAAGCTGTTATACCACCTGACACTGCACCTATTATTGTGGCAGCAATATACCATATGCCCAATCCTTTTGATAACAATACAAAAACCGAAAAATCAACCAAAGTAGCTAAAAGAGAAACAAAATTATATTTAAAAAATGCTATCAATGACTGATGGTTTTATAATAATTTAATAATGATTTGCATTACAATTAATGCGTAAATTCCAGCTAAAATATCATCCCACATCACTCCCCAATCGGTATGTTTCTCATCTATTTTTTTTATGCCGAAAGGTTTTGCAATGTCAAAAACCCTGAAAACTGCAAAAGCCAATAAATAGTAATAGAAATTTAAGGGGAGGAATAGAAGGCTTATCCATACCCCCACCACTTCGTCTATGACAATTTTATTATCGTCATGTGGCCAAATTTCATGTACTTTTTTAATTGCTTTTACTCCAATCAAAGTAATAAGAACAATAGCAAGCAAGTCTAAAAACAGAATTATACCTGAGGAAAAATCAAACAAAGTCAATAATTTGTTTAGGAAAAACATTATTAACATCCCTAATAAAGCCCCGGCTGTTCCGGGAGCTTTCGGAAAATATCCCATTCCCAGACTTGTTGCTATTGCTATATATTTTTTCACTTCTTCAATTTAGTCTTCTTCATAATAATCTAACCCCAAGTAGTTGATCAAATCTTCGCCCATCATATGACGCAACGTATTTTCCAATTTGATTTTTTGTTGGAAAATATCATGAATAGGAGTTAATCCCGGTTTGGTTTGAGGAGATTTATAGTAGAATGATAACCATTCCTGAATACCTTTCATACCGGCACGTTGAGCCAAGTCCATAAATAAAGCCAAATCCAATACCACAGGAGCAGCAAGTATAGAATCTTTACACAAGAAATTTACTTTGATTTGCATTTTATAGCCTAACCAGCCGAATATGTCGATATTGTCCCAACTTTCTTTATCATCCCCACGAGGAGGATAATAATTGATCCTTACTTTATGGTACATATCACCATATAACTCCGGATATTCTTCGGGTTCCAATACACTGTCCAGTACGCTTAATTTTGAAACTTCTTTGGTTTTAAAAGAATCGGGGTTATCCAAAACATATCCGTCTCTGTTTCCAAGAATATTGGTAGAGAACCAACCTTCAATACCTAGCAATCTCGTTTTAAAGCCGGGACCTAAAATGGTTTTCATCAAAGTTTGCCCTGTTTTAAAATCTTTTCCGGAGATAGCTACTCCTTCTTTTTTTGCCAATTCGACCAATGCAGGGATATCAACCGTTAAATTGGGAGCGCCGTTTCCAAAAGGAACACCGCTTTTAATGGCTGCATAAGCATAAATCATACTAGGTGCAATAGCCGGATGATTTTCTTCCAAAGCTTTTTCAAATTTGTCAATACTTAAATGTACTTCATCCAACTCGGTATAAACTTCGGTAGAAGCACACCAAATCATAACCGCTCTGTCGAGATCATTTTCTTTTTTAAAATTCTCGATATCTTTCATCAAGGCTTTGGCCTCATCCATTTTTGTTTTTTCTTTTTTTACGTTTTCTCCGTTGATATTTTTTACAAAATCGGGGTTGAAAACCGCTTTCATGGGCTTGATTGCAGAAAGTTCCTCTTTCATTTCGTTTAATAACCGGTCATCCAGCACTTTTGCTTTCATGGCCGCTTCGTATACATTATCCGTATAAATGTCCCAACCACCGAATACTATATTTTCCAGCGGAGCCAGAGGAACAAAATCCTTTATGTCTACATTTCTATTTTCCGTTCTTTTTCCCAGACGGATTTTTCCCATTTGCGTATAAGAACCGATGGGTTTTCCCAAACCTTTATTTGCAGCTATTACTCCTGCCATAAAAGTAGTGGAAACAGCCCCCATACCGGGAGTTAAAATACCAAGTTTACCGTCTGCTTTTTTGATGTTTTCTTTTGTTTTCATTTTGATATGTTTTTGAAACAATTTATTGAGTTAATTAGTCATTATTTTTTTGCAATATTTAATTCTTTGATATGCTGTATAATTGGTCAAAACAGCCAATATAAATAAGGGTATGGTAAAGACCGAAATATTTTCAAATAAAGGAAAATTCCCCACTTGATATTTAAAATCTCCGGCAATGGAATAAACCACTCCATATAAAATAGCCGAGATCCCGATTAATAAAATTCGTTCCGGTCTTTGCATCATTCCTACTTTGCATTCATATCCCAGTCCTTCGGCTCTTGCTCTGGCATAGCTTACCATTATAGATCCGATCATGGCTATAAATGCAAAAATTCCACTGAGAAAATAATCAAAAGAAACCAAATAATAGGCGATTCCGAAAAACATAATCATTTCACTGTAACGATCAATGATAGAATCGAAAAACGCTCCGAATGTACTCATTTGTCCTGTTTTGCGTGCCAGTTGTCCGTCAAGCATATCAAATACTCCGGCCAGCAGTAAAACTATGCCAAACAGAGTAATATATCTAGGATCATTTCTTTCTCCTTTTTCGGCTCCATAAATCAAAATTGCCGTAGATAAAATGGTAATCATAAACCCGATAAGGGTTATTTTGTTAGGGGTAAGTCCTGTTTTAATCAGCAAATTCAAGACAGGGTCGAGCAGACCATAGGCTTTCTTTTTGATATTTTCCCATTTATTATTCATTATATTTTTTTTAATATTTTACTTTTAGAAAAAATTCTTTGGAATTTTGCTTTTGCTTGATCTACCAATTCATAAGCTACCGGAACCAAATAGACTGTAATTAAGAAAGACGAGGTTAATCCACCGATGATTACCCATGCCAATCCGTTTTTCCATTCACTGGCAGATCCTTTTGCCAAAGCAATAGGCAACATTCCGATAGCCATGGCTATGGTGGTCATCATAATGGCTCTCATTCGAGTCTTTCCGGCTTTAATCAAAGCTTCTTTGGTTGAAAGTCCTTCTTTTTTATAATGGTTGGCAAAATCTACAATCAGGATGGAGTTTTTGGTTACCAATCCCATAAGCATAATCAACCCCAACAAAGTAAATACACTTAGATTGCTCATTGACAGGTTCAAGGCGAGTAAAGCACCTATAATTGCACCCGGAATTGCCAATAGGGTGACCAAAGGATAAATGAAATCATCATAAAGAGCTACTAACAAGAGATAGATGAGAAGCAGTGAAATGATAAGTACCTTTCCCAGAGCTGAGAAACTGTCCTTTTGTTTTGCGACATCCGATCCCCAACGCATCTCCACTCCTTCGGGTAAAGGATGTTTGGCCAGATATTCTTCTACTTTTGCAGCGAGGGTACCCGAAGGAATTCCTAATGCTTCGGAAGTTAAAGTAACTGCCGGTTGACGGTTTAGTCGTTCAAGCATAGAAGGTGTTTTGTCCCGAATGATGTCGGCAATTTGCGATAATTGAATAGGGGCACCTTTTTGGTTTACCACATTGAGTTGGCTCAAACTTGAATAATCTCTTCTGTCAATATCATCATACCAAATTCTAACGGGATATTCCACCCCTTTTTGTGTGATACTGGCGTCATCATTTCCTGTGAGTGCCGTACGTATAGCCATTCCCATATAAGCTGTATTTAAGCCCAATTTTTGCATTTTGTCTGCATCGGGAATAATACGGTATTCAGGACTTCCTTCTTTAACGGATAATTGTACATTATCAGCACCCGGAATCTGTTTAATGGCTTCTTGCAATTTTTGTGCTTCCTTCATTACTTGCTCCAAGTCACTTCCGCTTAAAGTAATTTCAATGGGAGCGGAACGAGCCACCAGGCCGATTTCGGCAATCGAATATTTAGCCAATGGATATTTGTCTTGCAAGACTTTTCTCAATTGAATCATATAAGTCTGGGTAGGCTGCCCGTTTCTTTCTTCAATAGGTTTTAATTGTATGGTTAATTCACTTTCATTTGGCATTCCCACTCCCAAACTACCAATTCCGGAGCTAGGACCTCCAATATTGGAAAAAACACTTTCTACATCGGGTTGTTGTTGAATGAAACTTTCTATTTTATGGGTATAAATATTGTTTTGTTTTACGGAAAATGATTTGTCATATTCCAGGTTGATACGGAATTTTCCTTGGTCGCCCGTTGCAATCAATTCTTGTCCGATAATCTGTTGTTTCATTAACACTCCCGTTAGGACAATTAATAATAATATAAACCCTCCAAAAATCAATTTATGATCCAAAACCCATTCCAATTGACGTCCGTACCAATCGATAAATTGATCTAATTTTTTCTCAAACCAAATTAAGAATTTATTGAAGAAGTTTGTAGGACGGATGTCTTCTTTTTTTCCAATTCGTGAAGCCAGCCATGGAGTAAGGGTGAAACCTACCAATAAACTGGTTAGAGTAGAGGTAATTACCACTACCGAGAATTCTTTTAGCATGTCGGCTACAAAAATTTGCAAGAATAAGATAGGAAGGAATACAATTACGTCTACCAAGGTAATGGAAATAGCCGAATAACCGATTTCCATCCGTCCTTCATAGGCAGCTGTCCGGCGGTCTTTTCCGCTGTCAAGGTGACGCTGGATATTTTCTAAAACCACCGTTGCATCATCTACCAGAATCCCAATGATTAAGGACATGGCCAAAAGGGTCATTAAGTTTAATGTGTAACCCAATAGCCACATGACGGCAAAAGCCGTTACCAATGAGGTGGGAATTGCAACCAATACAATGAGAGCATTACGAAAACTTCTCAAAAACAACAACATAATTATCGAAACCAATATAACGGCGATAATTAAATCGTGTATTACAGAATCAACCGCTGCTATTGTATTATCAGTAGTATCATCGGCAATGATAAATTTAACTTTATATTTTTTATTTTTTTCTTCGATTTTTTTAATTTGTTCCCGTACCCGTTTAGATACATCTACGGCATTGGCATCTCCTTGTTTTTTTATTAAAAGTCCTATTCCTTCTTCTCCGTTATACCGGCTAACATCGGTAATTTCTTGTATGCCGTCTTTTACTACTGCCAAGTTTTTTACATAAATAGGTACACCTGAGGGCTTCATTCCGACTTGGACATTTTTTATATCTTCAAGCGTTTGGAATTTCCCGAGAATACGCACCAAATTTCTTTCGGAGTCGGTCTTCACTTCTCCTGCCGGAATATCTTTTCCCGACATAATAATGGCTTGTGTCACTCTTTCAAGAGGAATTTGATAGAGTTTTAATTTATCCGGGTCGATTTTTACTTGAATTTCTCTTTGTTGTTTCCCTAAGACAGTGATCTCCGCCACCCCTTTCAATTGTTTGATTTGAGGTAGGTAATCATCTTTCATTTTTTGATAAAATTCGGTCCCGGGCATTTCGGCAGTAGCACTGATTGACATAATAGGCAAATCAGCCGGAGATACTTTACTGAATTCCGGACTTAATGCTTCTTTGGGTAATTCGTTTTTAATATTATCTATATAACGGGTAGCGTCCTGGATGGTTTTATCTACATCAACACCAGCATTTAAATTCACAATGACAATGGATGCATTGGGTAAGGATTTAGTGACCAAATAGTCCAAGCCTTCCAAATTGGATAAAGCATCTTCAATTTTTTTGGATACCGAATTTTCCACTTCTTCGGGAGTGGCTCCCGGGTAAAGTGTTTTTACGGTCATTACAGGCTGGTCGAAATCGGGCATGAGTTCATAACTCAAGTTTTTATAGCCCACATATCCAAACAGAATAAGGACACTAAACAATACGATGATAAGTGAAGGTCTGTTTATTGCGGTTTTTGTTAAATTCATAATCTTACATTTTTTTAGGATCTTTCTTAGATCGATTCACTTATTTATTAGTTATTCTTTATCAACGGAATGACATTGGCTCCGTCAAATAAATTAATAAAACCTGCTGTGACAATGGTATCTCCGGGTTTCAATCCTTTTTTAACCACCAAAATATTATTGAAGCGTTGACCGGTTACAATGGGAGTCAAATGCGCTTTGTTATTTTTTATCAAATATACTTTTGGATCCAAATCAGAACCGGCAATGGCTTTTTCGGGGATAGCCAATACTTTTTTCTCTTTTAACTCCACTTTAATTTTACCGAACATATTGGCTTTTATTTTTTGGTCTTTGGTATTTTTTACTTGAAATTCTACCGGAAATTTATTACTCATATTTCCTTTTTCTCCGATACTTACCACTTTCCCCATTAATTTTAACCCGGGATAAGCATCTACGATTATCGGATAAGTTTTGCCAATTTGAAAGTAATCCAGCTCTCCGGAAGGCACATTAATGGTAAATTTAAGTTTATTTGTATCGGTCAAGGCTACGATAGGCACACCCGGAGCTGCAAAAGCCCCTGCTTCTACAAATTTTTTGGTAATATAGCCTTCGAAAGGAGCTTTGATTAAAGTATTGTTGATTTTTATCAAAATACTCTTTTTTTGTGCCTGGGCAGTTTTCAAGCCTTCTTGTATTTTTTCAAATTTTACTCCGGGAACCGCATCATTCTCGACCAATATTTTGTAACGTTTGTAATCCTTTTCGAGATTGGCTATTTTAATATTAATTTGGGATAACTGTGTTTTTAACTCCCTGTCATCCAATTTTGCCAAGGCTTGTCCTTTCTTTACTTTTTGTCCTTCATTCACATATACTTTCAATACTTTTCCGGGGACTTCGCTATTTACACGTACTTCTTTTTCCGGAAAGAATTTCCCGCTAAGCACTTGGTTATAATTCAATGTTTTTTCTTTTACAATTTCTGCAAAAACTTTGATAGGAGCTTCTTTGTCATAAACATAGATTCTGTTTTTTGTAATTTCTTTATTGACTCTGAGTTTCAATACAATAATAACAATCAATCCGATGATAATAACTAAACTTATTATTTTTTTCATTTTTTTCGATTTTTAAGATTATTTAATTTTCCGGAATAAGATTCCCTGTTAATTTTTTTAATTCGAGTTCTGTTTTAAGATATTCTATTACACTGGACAAATAGTCTTGCTGTGCTTTTATTACTTCATTTTCGGCAGTAATCACATCATTGAGTGAAGCCACTTCTTGTTTATATTGCAAGAGGGTTTTTTCATAGACAGATTGTGCCAATTTCAATTGTTCCTTCTGATTTTCAGCTACTTTCAAATTCAATTTAAGCCTTTCTTCGGCATTTTTGATATCCGTAGTATTTTTATCTACTACCAATTCCAATTGTAGCTTAGCATTTTCGGCATCCAATTTTTTTTGTTTGATTTTTTTACTTCTACTAAAATCAAAAAGAGGGATTTCTATTTTTAATCCTACCAAAGATACGTCATAGAAATCAAGAAAATCGTGAGGTTTTTCATCATAACCATACCCGATTGTTCCGTAACTTCCAAATAAGGATAAGGATGGCAAACGACCTTTTTTTAGTTTCTTCACTTCGGTGTTGGCCAACTCGTATTTTTTGGTCAAAAGAAGTTCTTCCGTGGAAGGTAACAAATTATATTTTTTTAATTGCGGTGTGATAATATCTGGAGAAACGTCAAAATCTTTATTGGTTCCCATATTCAGTTTTAGCGCATTTATTATTTCATTGTATTTATTTTGTAATAATTTCAAATTTATATCCAACTTATTTACTTGTAAACGCACCTTATCCACATCATTTTTTGTGGCCAGTTTTTGTTGATAAAAAAGCTCTAAATCCTTAAGAACTTTTTGTAAATTTTCTTTGTTTTTAGAAGTAAAAACCATTTGGTTTTTGATCAGTTGTGCATTATAATACAAATTGGATATTAATACATATGTATCTTCTTTGCTTTTTTTGTAATTGAGTTTCTGCATTTCTTCAGCGATTTTGCTTATTTTCAATCCGCTGAATAATTCTGCATTATACAAAGGCATTCCCACTTGTACATTGGCATTGATATTATGTGGAACGCCAAATTGCGCCGGTTTAAATTCCCAGTCGGGAGCCATGGGATTGAAGGCTTTGGCCGGCATTAATTGAGTGGGTAAATCAAAATAGTATTTGTAATCAAAATTCCCATTAATTTTAGGCCAGAAATTGGCTGCTATTTCTTTTCTTTTGTATTCGCTTTTCAATACTTCATTTTCGGCGATTTTGATTTGTCTGCTGTTATGGATAGCTTGATTCACACATTCGTCCAAACTCAGTATTTGCTGAGAAAAAACGGGTGTAATCCATATTGAGAGTAGTAACAAAAGGCTTGTTGTATATAACTTTTTCATACTTCTTATTTTTTATTTAATGTATAAACCGATGTAAAATAGGCAATCAACGTGAGTCCCGTGCGGACACTTAGGGCTTTAAACGTATCCGTTTTATGAACACCTCCCATATAAACATAAATGGTAAAAGCGAGAAAAGTGATAAACAGGATTGCCAGTGCAAAGCGAAACAGTTTTATCGCTTTTTTTTCTTTTTTAAGTAGGGCATAACTTCCTGCGAGATAGAGGAATCCGCAAATAAAATTAGCCCAAATTACAAAGAGCACATAATTCCCTTGTTTAGCTCTCATATCAAACAAGTCGAAAATCACTGAGCCACTTAAGTAAATGGTAAGTAGTCCGAATAAGCCTATGCCCAGGGCCACTAAAATTCTTAGAGGGGTCTTCATTATTCCGGATTTTTTAGTTTAAAAAAGGCGATGCCTAATAAAAATACCGAAGCAATCATAGAAATGGCTCCCAATAAAACAAAAATCGGAGGAGCTCCCAAATAGACTTCTGCAAGGATCCCCAAAGGCATTAGTATCCCGATGATTGCCAACCAAGATACTGCTTTCTCATAATCCAATTGATTTTTAAAACTGATTAATAAAAACCCGATTACAATATTTAAAAAAGCAAATAAATTTCCATGCACATGTGCCAAACGCATTTCAAAATGCTTTCCATCGGCATAATGAGCGATCCATTCGGCTTTGTCGGGAGCAAAATCCCTGAGATAAATCAATAAAAAACCATAGGCCATAAACAGTCCCATGATAATCAGTCCGATTGCAATATTATATTTTCCTTTCATGATATAGTAGTTTTATATAGTTTATTTTTTGATGGCCGAAATAATAAAATCGGCAATAAAAGTTTTTCGTTCTTCCAGTAATTGACGGTATTCGTTTTTGTCTTTTTGTAAAATAGTCCGTAAAGAAGTTTGTGCCATTATTGGAAAAATACTCATAGAAAGCACGTTGAGAAAAAGTTGCTCCGGATTAATGGGTTTGATTTCTCCTTTTTGAATCATTTCATTGATTTGTTTATTTAGTTTTTCCCTTACTCCGTTGTTTATATTCGTTTGAATAATGGAGTGGATAATATCAGGATGTTTTTCCAACTCATTAATCACAAAAAGAGGAATGTAAGGATGTTCCAAAATAAAGGACACATATTGATCCGTAAATTGACGTATTTTATCAAACAAAGGTTTGTCCGAACTGATAATCTGTACCATTTTTGGGATAATCATCTGTATAGTTCTTTTAAATACCGCTTGAAATAATTTTTCTTTGCCTCTGTAATAATAATGAAGCATGGCTTTATTTATAGAAGCTTTTTGTGCAATCTCTTGCATTCTGGCGCCATCTAATCCCTTTGCCTGGAATATTTCAGTAGCGGCATCCAATATTTTGTCTTCGGTTTCGTAATTTTTCATTTTATATTTTTTTAACTAAACGATTTAACCAAACGGTTAAACTGTATGGTTGCAAAGATAAGAGGTTTTTTTATATCTCCAAATTTTTTTATAGAAAGTATATTCGAGCTTTTTTTACGGAAATTTTATCGTTGATTCTCGGTGATCTCATTTTTATAATACGCAATACAGAGGACCTTTTTTTGTCAACTGAACGTCAGTTTATTTTTTTATACCTTTGTATATTCTTATAAATAAACTGTTCAATATGAAGAACAAGCAAAACAAAATCAAAGTTGGAATAAGCATAGGAGATCTCAATGGAATCGGACCTGAAATAATACTCAAAACCTTTATGCATCCAGGAATGTTTGAGTTATGTACGCCTATTGTTTTTGCTTCCACAAAAGCGATGTCTTACCATAAAAAATTATTAAAACTAGACATGCCCGTACACGGCATTATGAATATTTCTCAAGCCTTTCCCAATAAATTGAATGTGTTAAACCTCTGGAAAGAACCGGTGCCTATTCATATTGGCAAACCCGAATCGGAAATAGGGAGATATGCGGTAGACTCTTTTAAAAAAGCAGTCGAAGCTTTGAAAAAAGGTGAAATTGATGTGCTTGTGACCGCTCCCTTCGATAAAAAAAGCATTCAGTCGGATGAATTTGATTTTCCCGGGCATACCGATTATTTGGCACAAGAACTCGAAGGAAACGCTTTGATGTTTATGATAACCGATGATTTGAAGGTGGGACTGGTAACCGATCATGTCCCTTTAAAGTATGTTGCAGGACAAATTACCGAAGAAAAAATAAAGGACAAGTTTTTAACTATGGAAGAAAGCTTGAAAAGAGATTTTGGTATTGAAAAACCCAAGATTGCTCTTTTGGGTTTGAATCCGCATTGTGGCGATGGAGGAATCATAGGAAAAGAAGAGATAGAAACCATTCTTCCGGCTATAGAAAGTTTAAGAGAAGACGATCACTTGGCTTTCGGGCCTTATCCTGCCGATAGTTTTTTCGGTTCGGATAATTATAAGAAATTCGATGCCGTTTTAGCAATGTATCACGATCAAGGATTAATACCCTTTAAAACCCTCAGTTTCGGTAAAGGAGTGAATTTTACAGCCGGGTTGGAAAAAATTCGTACTTCTCCGGATCATGGAACCGCTTATGATATCGCCGGAAAGAATCAGGCTAATCCGGACTCATTTCGTGAAGCGATTTATAAAGCGATTGATATATTTCGTAAACGAAAGGAATACAAGGAGTTGACTGAAAATGTTTTACAATCACAATCTAAAAAATAATTTCTCCAAATTATTTTATTTTGTAATAAAAAAAAACTAAATTTGCAGGCTGAAAATAATGAAGATGAAAGAATTAAGGCCGTATGACATAAAATTTACGGGTTTAAAAAACGGTAAGCATCAATTTACATATGAAATTGATAAAAGTTTTTTAGATCGTTTTCCTTATAATGAAGTGGATGATTGTAAGGTCGATGTGGAGGTGGATATGAATAAGAGTGATACCATGCTTGAATTTAGTGTAAAAACAAAAGGCACGGTAAATGTTCCTTGTGATGTCAGTAATGAGATGTATGATCAGCAAATTGAAGGAGATTTTGATTTTATTGTTAAATTCGGGAATGAATATAATGATGAGCGAGAAGATTTGATCATTATCCCTTATGGAGAGCATACATATAATGTAGCACAACAGATTTATGAGAATATTGTATTAAATATTCCTTTGAAAAAAGTTCACCCGGATATTTTATCCGGCAAAATAAAAACAAAAAATCGTGAGTATATCATCAATGATGATGAAAACGAAAGAATTGAAGAAAATAACGAAGAGATAGACCCGAGATGGGAAGCATTAAAAAAATTATTAACAGATAAAAAGAAATAAAAATGGCACATCCTAAGAGAAAACAGTCAAAAACCAGAGGAAGAAAAAGAAGAACTCACTACAAGATCGATATGCCTCAAATCGCCATTGATCCTACAACCGGACAACCGCATTTGTATCACAGAGCGCATTGGCATGAAGGCAAATTATATTATAGAGGAAAAGTATTGATAGACAGCGAACAAGAAGAAGCGTAGTCTGTAAAAAATAATTGAAAATCCCGTTTTTCGAGTCGAAAAACGGGATTTTTGTGTTAAAAAAGATATAGATAACTTGTTTTTTGAAACTTTTTTTATACTTTGCAAGACAATTGAAAACACATTAAACCAAAATAAATACGAGATTATGGACATTAAAGAAATTCAAAATTTAATAAAATTTGTTGCCAAGTCCGGCGTAAGTGAAGTCAAAATCGAGGATAACGATTTCAAAATCACAATAAAAAACAAGCCTGAGTACGTAACAGCTGTTCCAGCCGAAATACAAGCGGTTTCCGTACAAGCTGCTGCCGCCCCGGTAGCTGCTCCCGTACCCGCAGCTGCTCCGGCGCAAACCGAGACTACCGGCGGCAATGAAATAGATGAATCCAAATACGTAACCATTAAGGCCCCTATTATCGGTACTTTTTATAGACGTCCTGCTCCCGATAAACCCCCTTTCGTAGAAGTGGGAGATACTATCAAAGAAGGTGATGTGGTTTGTATCATAGAAGCCATGAAGTTGTTTAATGAAATCGAGTCGGAAGTATCCGGAAAAATCGTAAAAATATTGGTAGATGACGCTACTCCCGTAGAGTTTGATCAACCCTTGTTTTTAGTAGAGCCGGTATAACCAAAAAAGTACAACTATGTTTAAAAAAATATTAATTGCCAATCGGGGTGAAATAGCACTTCGAATTATAAGAACATGCAAGGAAATGGGGATTAAAACAGTAGCGGTTTACTCCTCTGCCGATGAAGATAGTTTGCATGTGCGGTTTGCCGATGAAGCGGTAAAAATAGGGCCGCCTCCCGGAAATGAATCTTATCTGAATATTCCTTCCATTATAGCAGCAGCCGAAATTACCAATGCAGATGCGATACATCCCGGATACGGATTTTTGGCCGAAAATGCCAAGTTTGCCAAACTTTGCGGAGATCATAACATTAAATTTATAGGGCCTACACCCGAGATGATTAACCAAATGGGAGATAAGGCTACTGCCAAAGCTACAATGATCAAAGCAGGAGTACCCACAGTACCCGGCTCGGAAGGTTTATTGAAAGATTTTGAAGAAGCCAAAAAAGTGGCTGAAAAAATCGGATATCCCGTTATGCTTAAAGCTACTGCCGGAGGAGGTGGGAAAGGAATGCGTGCCGTTTGGAAACCCGAAGATTTACAAAAAGCTTGGGAAGATGCACGACAAGAGTCAAAAGCCGCTTTTGGAAATGACGGTATGTACCTTGAAAAACTCATTGAAGAACCCAGACATATTGAGATTCAAATAATAGGAGATCAATACGGAAAGGCCGCTCATCTTTCAGAACGTGACTGCTCTATTCAACGTCGCCATCAAAAACTGATTGAAGAAACTCCTTCGCCCTTTATGACTCCTGAACTACGGGATAAAATGGGTGAAGCAGCTGTTAAAGCAGCCGAAAGTATTAAATATGAAGGAGTGGGGACAATAGAATTTCTTGTGGATAAACACAGGAATTTTTATTTTATGGAAATGAATACCCGTATTCAGGTAGAGCATCCCATTACCGAGCAAGTTATCGATTATGATTTGATTCGCGAGCAAATTAAAGTAGCAGCAGGTGTACCCATTAAAGGAATAAATTATTATCCTAAACTTCATTCCATTGAATGTCGAATCAATGCCGAGGATCCGTATAGTGATTTCAGACCCTCACCGGGGATAATAAAGACCTTCCATGCTCCCGGAGGACATGGAGTACGATTGGATACACATGCCTATCAAGGATATGTAATCCCTCCTTATTATGACTCGATGATTGCCAAACTTATTACCACGGCTCAAACCCGGGAAGAAGCCATTGCAAAAATGAAAAGAGCTTTGGATGAGTTTGTTATTGAAGGAGTAAAAACCACCATTCCTTTTCATCGTCAGCTGATGGATGATCCGGAGTTTTTGGCCGGTAATTACACCACAAAGTTTATGGAAGACTTTGAACTGGACCCTAAATATCAACAGGAATACGAAGATAGAATAGATTAAAAAAGGAGGCTTTTGCCTCCTTTTTTATCGAATAATTTGAAAATCCTTAAAACCGGAGCACTCTTTTTCTTCAATAACTTCTACTTTTTCCACTTTGGATAGGGGCGAACATTCATATAACCATTCAATAAAAGCCTGGGCTTTTTTCGGATCATTTGTTTCAATTTCCGTCAAAACACTTCCGTCCTCATTATTTTTTACATATCCATTGATTTTCCATTCGGAAGCTTTGTCAAAAATATATTTACGACACCATACTCCTTGTACTTTTCCGGTTATTTTTAATTTATAATGTATACACATATTTTTTTTCTACAAAAATAAAAAGTTTATTTATTTAATATTTTTAAAAAATCTTTTACGCGTTCCCGGGCAACAATCATTTCATTCTCAGGACAGCTTTTCATTCGGATTTTTAAACGGCTATTGGAAAATTTAAGCATTTCTTTGATGTCATCCAAAGCGATAATATATTTCCGATTTATCCTGAAAAAAAGGGCAGGATTTAAAAGATTTTGAATTTTTTCCAAGCTTTCGTCAAGATAATAATTTTGTCTATTGCGGGTAATCAGATGAGTCATTTTATCTTCGCTATAAAAACAGGAGATTTCATTAATAGGAATCAAATGAATATAATTTCCTCTTTTAACCAAGAAACGCTCTTTGTAAGATTGGGTTTGGTCTTGAAGTTGTTTATAAGTTTGAATCAGATTTTTCCAATTAATTTTGCCGACTCTTTGTTTGAATTTAGATAAAGCTTGGTGTAAATCTTCTTGTTTTACAGGTTTTAGAAGGTAATCGATACTATTTTGCTTGAAAGCTTGTAGAGCATAACGGTCAAAAGCGGTGGTGAAAATAATGGGAATGTCATGAATCGACTCATTAATTATTTCAAATCCCAAACCGTCCGATAAATGGATATCCATAAAAATAAGGTCGGGCGGGTTGTTTTTTTTAAACCATTCTTTTCCTTCTTTGACACTGTGTATGGTGTCCAGTATTTGCACGTTTTCTTTTTCCAACATTCTTTGCAAACGTCGTGCAGTAGGGGTTTCATCTTCAACAATAATCGCATAAATCATAAGAGGGGAATTTTAACGGTAAAAAGTTCATCTTTTTCAGAGATAAGAACAGGCCTTTTTGTTAACAGCCGATAGCGCTCCATCAAATTATTCAATCCTTTTTGTGAAGAGGAGGTACTTTGTCTTTTTCTCAAATTATTCCGTATAATTAAATAATCATTTTCTATATGTATATGAAGGGAAAGCGGACTGTCTTCTGAAAAAATATTGTGTTTCAAAGCGTTTTCCAATAGTAATTGAAGGGAAAGAGGAGGGATTTTTTTATTTGGAGGAATTTTTTTAGGGAATTTGAATTCAATTTTATTTTCAAATCGTATTTTTAAAAGATTGAGATACTTATGAGCAAAATTCAATTCTTCTTCAAGTGAAATAAGTTCTTTTTCTTCTGTGGTTAAAACATAACGATATATATCCGATAATTCGATTGTAAACTGCTCTGCTTTTTCCGGACTCTCATGGATCAAAGCAGTCAATACATTGAGATTGTTAAATAGAAAATGCGGATTTAGTTGGGCTTTTAAACTATCGAATTTGCTTTTTTCGGTTTCGGTTTTTAGTTTTTCATTTTTCAATTTTTCATCGGTAACCATTTTAAAGAAGACCAGCATAAGAATAAACAAAGCAATATTTAAAGAAAAAACGATTACAAAAATGTAAGAGAAATAAGAACCCGGTTTAATGGCTTCTTCCCAACTTTGGTGTGCCACAAAATAGGATGTAAGAAAATTTAGAATGTAAAAAATAACTATGTTGAGAGGAATCAATCCAGCAAGACTAATCCACAGGGTTTTACGGGGGTTATTTTTCCAGCCGATCCATTTATCCATTTTGATAAAGTAAAGCATATTAAGAGCAGCAAAAACAAGAGAATAAATGAATTTTATAAAAATGTTTTGTAAATTTATTTCTCCTCCGAAAACAAAAACAACAATCACCGTAACCACTAAGCTTACGGTGATGAGTTTTTTAATAAAATCCAATTTCCTATTCATGGGATTGTTTTGATAATCTATTGATTAAATATAAATTTATAATAAATAATGCAATTACACAAGAAATCAATACTACGATAAAATAGGTGATGAGATTTTGGGAATGAATAAATTCAGTCCAGCTTTGATGGAAAATAAAAACAGAGGTAATATAATTAAGCACAAAAAAGGTAACTATATTTAAAGGGATCAAGCCTAATAATGAAAGGGTCATTGTTTTTTTCGGATGTTTTTCCCAACTGTTTTTATTTCCGATCAAATGAAAATAGGTCATATTAACCAAAGTAAATACTGTGGTGTAGCCAAGCGTAATTATAAAACCGGTGATTGAGTTTCCGGAATGAAAGATAAAACTTATAATTATACTTAATAAGATAATTAATAATGAAGTGTTAATAATTTTTTTTGTTTTCATAGTTATATATTTAAATATTAATTTACCCCAAAATTCGCCCGTAAAGTCCAAATTTTAAAATTTTATTTTCCGAAGTGTTAATTTATTAGGATGAGCTGTTAAACCGGATGTTTTTATTGGGTTTTTTAATTATATTTACATACCAAAACTTAATAAAAATGATCTCTAAAAAAATTGAAAAAGCACTAAATGAACAGATTAATGCCGAATTTTATTCGGCTTATTTGTACTTATCTATGGCCTCGTTCTTAAACGGAATGAATTTACTCGGCTTTTCAAATTGGATGCGAGTACAATTTGAAGAAGAGCAATTTCACGCGATGAAATTTTATGATTATGTCTTGGAAAGAGGAGGTGAGGTAAAGTTAAAAGCCATTGATAAACCTCCACACAAATGGAAAGATATTATTGATGTTTTTGAAGCAACTTTGGAACATGAACAAGAGGTGACTAAGAGAATCAACGATTTGGTAAATTTAGCCATTGAAGAAAAAGACCATGCTACCGTAAACTTTTTACAATGGTTTGTAGATGAACAAGTTGAAGAGGAAGCAAGTGTGGAGGAAATTTTAGCTCAATTAAAATTAGTAGAAGGAAAAGGGAGTGGATTATTTATGCTTGACCGTGAGGCAAGACAACGTAGTTTTACACCGCCACAAGCTTAATTAAAGCGTATTTTAAAGAAGTTTTTAATAGTTTAAATTTTAAATTTATATACTAATGTTTCTTATAAAATTTTAATTTTTGATGAAACAACATTTATAACAAAAAAAGCGGCTGATCAGCCGCTTTTTTTGTTGTATAACAATTCTCTTATTCTTCGACTTCATAGGTTTGTCCGGAGAATAATAACTCTTCAAAGGATTGAATCGGATTGGTCTTCTTGGCCAATTCGGTTACCTTATTTTCTCTTTCAATCAAAGTTTCGTCTTCAACGGCACGAATGACTCCCATTACAACAGGCTCTTTAAGGTTAACCAAGGCAAGATGAAGGGTTGCATCCGGTTCTTTGGCATCATGTACAAGGATATCATCCTCGGTAATGCCATTTTCTCCGATTTTTACTACTTTTAGTTTCATTTCGTCCAACACCAAGCCTTTGTCTTTGTTTTTTCCAAAGATCATAGGCTTGCCGTGCTCTACAACGAGCTGTACATCATCTTTCACGCTTTTATCAGTAATATCTTTATATGCACCATCATTAAAAATTACACAATTTTGCAGTACTTCAACAAGTGAAGTCCCTTTGTGTTTCTCGGCTTCGATATAGATTTTGGTTTGTAATTTGGCATCGTTTCCGGCTACACGAGCAAAAAATTTGGCTTGTGCTCCAATGGCAAGTTCTCCCGGATTAAAGGGAGCTTGTGTATTTCCATAAGGAGAAGACTTGGTTTTTTGTCCCAATAATGAAGTAGGTGAAAATTGGCCTTTTGTTAAACCGTAAATTTCATTATTAAATAGGATATAATTCATGTCAATATTCCGGCGTAAAGTATGGATAAAATGGTTTCCACCAATAGCCATAGAATCTCCGTCCCCCGAGGCTACCCAAACACTCAAATGGGGATTGGCCAATTTGGTTCCGGTGGCAATAGCCGCTGCACGACCATGAATACCGTGGATTCCATAGTTATCCATATAATAGGGGAAACGCGATGAACAGCCGATTCCTGAGATAAATACAATGTCTTCTTTTTTCTTACCGATTTCGGGTAATGCCTTTTGGATGGAGCGCAAAATTACGTAGTCATCACAACCCGGACACCATCTCACGTCCTGGTCACTGGCAAAATCTTTGAATGTATATTTAATTTCGGTAGTCATAATTATTCGGATTTTAAAATTTCATTAAATTTTTTGATAAGCTCCGGTGAACCAAGAGGTAAACCTTGTACTTTATTGTATTTAGTATACTGGAATTGGGGATAATTCATGCGAAGGAAATCGGCAAATTGCCCCATATTAAGTTCTGCCACTAAAATATTTTTGAACTTGGAAAAAGTATCGGCGACTCCGTGAGGAAGCGGATTGATATAAGAGAAATGAGCCAATCCCACTTTTTTATCGGGGTTTTCTTCCTTGTATTTTTTTACGGCGGTTTTCAAGCTTCCGTAGGTTCCTCCCCATCCAACAACCAATAAGTCGCCTTCTTGATCAAATTCTGTTTCTAAAGGAGGAATGAAATCTTTTACTTTACGTACTTTTTCAGCTCTCAATTTTACCATTTCCTCATGGTTTAAAGGATCTTGAGAGACAGTTCCTTCAATTTTGTCTTTTTCCAATCCCCCGATTACATGTTCTAATCCGGGTGTTCCTGGAATAGCCCAAGGACGTGCAAGAGTTTTCGGGTCACGCTTATAAGGATGAAAATCTTCTTGATATTCGGTAACCTGGTAATGTGAAATTTCGGGCATTTCGTCCAAGGTTTTGATTTTCCAAGGTTCTGATCCATTTCCTATATATCCGTCTGTTAATAAAACAACCGGTGTCATATGTTCCAAAGTCAATTTTGCAGCTTCAAAAGCCTTGTCATAACTATCAGCAGGAGATTTGGCTGCGATAACGATAAGCGGACTTTCTCCGTTACGTCCATATAAGGCTTGCATCAAGTCGGATTGCTCCGTTTTGGTAGGCATCCCGGTGGAAGGCCCTCCACGTTGTACATCTACTACCACAAGAGGAATTTCTAACATTACCGCCAATCCCAAAGCTTCACTTTTTAAAGCCAAACCGGGTCCGGATGTGGTTGTAATGGCCAATTTTCCGGCAAAAGAGGCGCCAATGGCAGAACTGATTCCTGCAATTTCATCCTCGGCTTGGAAAGCGGTCACATCCAGATGTCTCCATTTTGATAATTCATGTAAAATATCGGTTGCCGGTGTAATAGGGTATGAACCGAGGAATAATTCCAAGCTGGCTTTTTTGGCGGCAGCCATAAATCCCCAGGCTGTTGCTTGATTCCCCATAATAATACGGTAAGTACCTTTTTCTTTTTTAGCAGGATCGACAATATAGTGGGTAGGCATCAATTCAAGTGTGTCGGCAAAATGGTATCCTGCTTTAAGCGCTTTGATGTTTGCCTCAACCACTTGTGGTTTATTTTTAAATTTCTTTTGGAGAAATTCAATGGTGTGTTTGGGATCTTTGCTGAACAACCAGTAAAGCATTCCCAAGGCAAACATATTTTTACTTCGTGTAATGCTTTTGCTATCAAGTCCTGTGTCTTTTAATGCCTCACGAGTAAGGGAAGTCATTGGGACCGGTATCACATTGTATTCTGATAGAGATCCGTCTGTAAGGGGGTTTGATTCGTATTTTGCTTTTTGCAAATTGGAACGGGTAAAAGCGTCTTCATCAACGATTACCATATGTCCGGGTTTAAGGTCTTTGATATTGGTTTTCAGTCCGGCGGGATTCATTGCCACCAATATGTCTAAGTCATCCCCCGGTGTACTGATTTCCGTAGCTCCGATATTTACTTGAAATCCGGATACTCCATATAAACTCCCTTGGGGAGCTCTGATTTCCGATGGATAATTCGGAAAAGTAGCTACATCATTACCAAGTAGTGCGGCGGAAGTTGAAAATTGCGTACCTGTTAATTGCATTCCATCACCCGAATCGCCTACAAAGCGAATCACGGCATGGTCCAGGTTTTTTGTTTCTTTATGAAAAGCTTCTGTGCTCATGAAATAATTTATTTTTTCGATGTCTAGCAAAAGTAAAAAAATATAGCTTTGATAAATTGATTTTTGTAACTTTTTATCGATTTTTTTTTGACATATTATAGATTTTTTATATGGGAGTAACTATACATATGTATTAATACAAAAAAAGCCTGCAAAAAGCAGGCTTTATAGAGTTTAAAACAAAGTGTTTTTATTCTTCGGTTTTTACTTCTTCCGTGGTTTCTTCGCTTGCTTCGGCAGCTTTGGCAGCGGCTTCGGCTCTTTTTGCTTCGGCAGCGGCTTTTGCTTTAGCCTCGGCAATGGCTTTTTCATCGCGAATAGGTGTTACTTCAAATTCCAAATCTACGATAACATCTCTGTGTAAACGTACTTTGGCATTATATTTTCCTATGCGTTTTACATTACCACCGATAACATTGATATATTTTTTATCAATCTCAAAACCTTTACCGGCTAAAAATTCAGCCAGATTTTGATTGTTAATCGAACCGAATAATTTGTCTCCGGCACCTACTTTCGCAGGTATTTTAATTTGTAATGCTTTGAGTTGTTCAGCCAATTTTTGTGCTTCCTCTATGATATGCTTTTCTTTAAAAGCTCTTTGTTTGATTTTTTCAGCCAATACTTTTTTGGCCGAAGGAGTAGCTAATATGGCGTATCCTTGAGGGATAAGATAATTTCTTCCGTAACCGTTTTTAACAGTAACGATATCGTCTGCAAATCCTAGATTTTCAACGTCTTTTAATAATATAATTTCCATCGTTTCCGTTTTTTTATTTTAACATATCTCCTACATAAGGCATAAGTGCCAAATGACGTGCTCTCTTAATGGCTTTGGCTAATCTTCTTTGGTATTTTAAAGAAGTTCCTGTAATTCTTCTAGGAAGAATTTTCCCTTGTTCGTTGACAAATTTCATTAAGAAATCGGGATCTTTGTAATCGATGTATTTGATACCGTATTTTTTAAACCGGCAATATTTCTTCTGATTGGGTTTAACCTCAATTTCCAATTGGGTCAAATATCTGATATCGGATTGTTTTCCGCTAGCTTGATCTATTGATGCCATTTTATTTAGGATTTTTTAGATTCTTTGATTTTTTCTCTTCTTTTTTCAGCCCATTCGGCGGCATATTTATCCAATTTCACTATCAAGTGACGGATAACTCTTTCGTCCCTTCTGAATGCAAGGTCCAAATCTTTAACGGCTTCCGGGTCTAATTTGAACTCAATCAAATGATAGAATCCGGTTTTCTTGTGTTGGATCGGGTAGGCTAATTTTTTAAGCCCCCAATCTTCTTCCCAAATCACTTCACCTCCTTTGGCAGTAATCAAATCGCGAAATTTCTTTACTGCTTCCTTTACCTGATCATCAGATAAAACGGGAGTTAAAATGAAAACAGTTTCATAATGGTTCATAACTATTTTATGTTTTAATTTAAATTGGCTGCAAAAATAAACATTTTATTGGTAACCGGCAAATTATTAAGATTTTATTTTTGGTAGAATTCCGGTTTATAGCTTTCTGTTAAAAATAAAAAGCCTGCACAATTTGTACAGGCTAAAAAAGCTTATTATAATGCAAGAACTTATTTCTTGTGTCTGGGTTCTGAAGATACACTTAATCTTTTTCTTCCTTTAGCTCTTCTTCTGGCCAAGACTTTTCTTCCTTCACGTGTTTCCATACGCTCACGGAATCCGTGTTTGTTTCTTCTTTTTCTCTTGGAGGGTTGATAGGTCCTTTTCATCTTAATCTATTTTCTTAAATATGTTAGTTTCAAAAAATTTTCTGCAAATATATAAAATCTTTTTTTAAATAAACGAAATACGCATTATTTTTTTATCCCTTGAAAATCAATAATTTTTTCCCGTCCAAAAATTTCGCTTTTTATGATTTTCTTCATCTTTTTTGATTTCATCCACGCTGACTACTTTTAACATATCCGGATGTTGCTCAATGGCATAAGCGATATTTTCCACAATTTCGTCTATTGTATCATTTTCATAATCAATGATTAATGGGGGCTTAATGGTAAAAGATTGTAATATTCCTCTCTTTTTTATTTGAAGACCTTTTTTGTCAAAAGAACGCCTAAATCCGTCTATCACAATGGGAATTACTACCGGTTTATTTTTCTTGATGATGTGTGCCGTTCCTCTTCGTATCGGTTTAAACGGAGTGGTTGTTCCTTGCGGAAAAGTAATCACCCAACCGTCTTGTATCGCTTTACTGATATTGGCAATATCTTCAAATTTTACAGGTCTTTTTACTTCTTTTCCTTTGGCGCGCCAGGTACGTTCAATCGGAATGGCGCCGATATAAGAAAAAATCTTCGGTAAAATTCCCGAAGTCATGGTTTCTTTGGCCGCTACATAATATACATTGGTTTTGGGATGAAATAAATACTTGAAGCCGTTGATATCATTTTGTCCGTTCAAAGCAGCAAAAAACACATGATACATTGCCGCCGCATCTGCAAAATAGGTTTGATGGTTCGAGACAAACAATACTTGATTGTCAGGAAGATTACGCAAAATTTCCATGCCTTCTATTTTGAGCTCGTTAAAGCCTTTGTATCTTCTTTTTGAAATCAAACCGAAGATAAACAACAGAATTTTTTTTAAAAAAATCAGATTGCCGAAAATATCTCTCTTAAACAACTTTTTAAATATATTCATAGTCCCTTTCAATCTTTTCTATTTTCAAAAGTAGTAATTTTTATTCTTATGGGGTCTATTTTAACATTTGAAACTATTTCCAAGACTCTTTACAAGTTGTCCGGGAATTTTTATCTTTGTATAAAAAAGAACATGAAAATTCCCCCCTATTTAATTGCAGACAATTCTTCATTGGAAGAAGATGTTTTTGTTATTCATACCGATTTTCCCCGTTTTATTTTGAATGTTGCAACAGACGAAATCGAATGGTTAGACAGCTTTTCACAACAAGAAGCTGAGGAAAATGCAGATGCTATCGAAGAAGCTGTAAAAAAAGCTTATGAATTCTTTGATGAGGAGATGAAAAATTACGAATAATTCAATGGGATTTTGCAAAAAAAATCGTAGCTTTGTTTTTATCTATGAAAAGAGAAAAAACATTCCGTCTTCAAGACATTGTTCAACATCTGTTATACCGGTATGATTTGATAATTATCCCGGGCTTCGGTGCGATTATCGGCCGCAAAAAGCCGGCGCGATATAATGAGCAAACTCACCTTTTCTCGCCGCCCTATAAGGATCTTTCCTTTAATTCGGCGTTGAAGGAAAGTGACGGCTTATTGGTCAATCATGTTGCAAAAATCCTAAATATTTCTCATGAACAGGCGTTGGAAAATATTAAAAATGAAGTAGAGAAATGGAACCGTCAATTACATGCTCATAAACGCTTGATACTGGAAAATATAGGTATTTTTACCCAAGTAAATGATAAGTTAATCTTTCAGGCTTTGCTCACAAAAAACTTCTTGCCTGATGCTTATGGCTTGACTTCTTTTATTAAGACTAAATCTCCACAAATAAAACATATGGATCAAGAACAAAAAAATCCCGATCAAAAATTTGAAGAATTGATTAATCAAAATCAAGGAAATAGCCATGGCGGTTACTTGAAATACGCTGCTGTTTTTATAGTAGGTTTGGCTTTGCTTGGAAGCGGTTTATATTTTTATAAGCATTCACAAGATACCGGTCAGTTCCAGAAGGCTACTTTTGTAGTGGAAAAAGAAATGCCTGCCGTAAAAGTAACGGATACTTCTTCATTGCCTACGGATTCGGCTGAACAAATTAACGAAGAGACTCTTCAGACTGAAAATAAAACTGAAACTGAAACTGCCGAAACAAAAGATCTGTCTGAATATAAATATCAAATTATTGTAGGAGGTTTTTTATATAAAAAGAATGCAGAAAACAAAGTTCGTTCTTTGATTGATCAAGGATATCAGGCACAAATTACGGGTAAGAACAAAAAGGGTCTTTATATGGTAGCGGTAGACGGAGGAAATACGCTTGAAGATGCACTTGAAAAAATGAACTCTGTTTATGATATTGAACCGAATGCTTGGATTCATAAAAAAAGACAATAAAATAAAGGGTAATAAAATGAAAAACGGGAGGTCTTTTGAGCTCCCGTTTTTTTATAACATTGTTTTAACAATCTGGCATGCATTTATATAGTAAATTTGTAGGGAAACACAAAATAAAAATCAGTATGAAAACCAAATTTGCAATAATAGGAATGGGTGCTCTTTTTCTGTTTTCTTGTTCAGGTGATAAAGAAGAAAAGTCTCAACAAAAAGAACAAACTCAACACGGTATAAATCTTGAATTTATGGATAAAAGTGTCAGACCACAAGATGATTTCTATTCTTATGTAAACGGAGAATGGATGAAGAAAACCGAAATTCCTGCCGATCGTTCACGATGGGGAAGTTTTAATGAATTACGAAAAAAGACAGATATCAATACCATAAAAGTATTGGATGAAGCCATTGCTTCCAAAACCTATAAAAAAGGTACGGACCAATGGAAAGCTCTTTCTTATTACCAAAGTATTTTGGATACCGCTACACGTAATAAACAAGGAATCGAGCCTTTGAAACCTTATTTGAACAGGGTGAATAAAATACAAAACAAAAAAGAAGTTACGGATTATATGATTGAAACCGAGCCTTATTTGGCTTCAAATTTTTTCGGTTTCTATGTGAATTCGGATATGAAAGACAGTAATAATAATGCCTTGTATCTCTATGCGGCCGGAAACGGTTTACCCGAAAGAGATTACTATGTAAACGATAGTGAAGATGCCCAAAAAATTCGTCAGCAATACCTCGCACATTTAGCGCGTATGGCAAAATTTATTGGAAAAGTTGAGGAAGAAGCTCAAAAATTTGCCAACAATGTTTTGGAATTGGAAACAAAATTGGCCAAAGCAAAACTAACCAAAGAAGAACGTAGAAAACCCGAGAATCGTTATAACCCAAAAAAACCTGATGAAGTAGCTGAAATGCTTCCTTCTTTTGATACCGGAAAATATTTTCAAGACTTGGGAATAAATACGGATAAGGTAATTCTCACGGACCTAAATTATTTCAATCAATTAAACGATATTTATAATCAAGCTGACTTGGACCAAATTAAAGACCTGCTTACATGGAATTTATTGCGTACCAAAGCCGGAACACTCAGTGAAGATATCAGCCAAGCCAATTGGGAATTTTACAGTAAAACCCTTGAAGGACAACCCGAGCGAAGACCGATTAAAGAAAGAGCATTGAGTACGGTAAACGGAAGCATAGGCGAAGCCGTAGGGAAAGTATATGTGGATAAAATGTGTCCTCCTGAGGCAAAGAAAAAAGCCAAGGAAATGGTTACTTATTTGCAAAAAGCTTATGTGGAAAGAATCAAAAATTTGCCTTGGATGAGTGAGGATACAAAGAAAAAAGCCATTGAGAAAGTAAATAGCCTAACCGTGAAAATAGGCTATCCGGAAAAATGGAAAGATTACAGTAAGATGGAAATCAAATCTCCCGAAGAAGAAGGAAATTTCTTTACAAATAGTTTGGCCGTATCCAAATGGAATTTTGACCGGCAAGTGAATAAATTAAATAAGCCGGTTGATAAAACCGAATGGGGAATGGCACCGCAAATTGTCAATGCATATTACAATCCTTTATATAACGAAATCGTTTTCCCTGCGGCAATTTTACAGCCTCCTTTTTATGATTACAAAGCTGATGAAGCGGTAAACTATGGAGGAATGGGAGCAGTAATCGGGCATGAAATTTCACATGGATTTGATGACCAAGGAGCCAAGTTTAATGCCGAAGGAAACTTTGAAAATTGGTGGACTGAAAAAGATTTCGAATCTTTTAATGAATTGGTAGAGAAATTAGCAGACCAATATTCAAAAATAGAGGTCCTTCCCGGAGTTTTTGTAAACGGTAAATTTACATCGGGCGAAAATATAGGAGATTTGGGAGGAGTGAATGCGGCCCTAACCGCTTTGAATCTTTATTATAAAGATCATGAAAAACCCGGAAAAATTCAAGGTTTTACTCCCGAACAACGCTTTTTTATGTCATGGGCAACCGTTTGGAGAACAAAAACACGTCCAGAAGCCTTAAAAAAACAAGTGAAAACAGATCCGCACAGTCCGGGGCAAGTGAGAGCGGTTCAACCTTTAAGAAATATTGATGCTTTTTATCAAGCTTTTGATATTAAAGAAGGAGATAAAATGTATATGGAACCGCAAGAACGTGTAAAAATTTGGTAACTTTACGGAAAAGGTAGAGCACAAAAAATGAAGAAATTTTTCTTATTGGTACTGATAATTATTCTGCCTGTGCAAATGCACGGGCAGAATAATTATGGCTTATCCGGAAATACTTTTTGTTCGGAAGTGCCTTTTGAATTAATCGGAAATCTTATTATTGTCAAAGTAAATATTAATGGAAGTGACTTAAATTTAATATTTGATACAGGTGTAAAGCAAACCATACTTTTAAATTTAGCCAATAAGGATTCTTTACATTTCAATAAATTAAAAAAGAAACTTTTTGTCGGGGTTGGAAATGAAAAAAAAGACATTGAAGCGGTTAAAACAATTGAAAATAAAATCAAACTTGGAAAAGATATACAAGCTGATGATGCCGTAGTATATCTCATAACTAATGCTGAATTTACTTTTTCAGAACGTATGGGTACCCCTATTTTCGGTTTTATAGGAGGAGAATTGATTAAGGATTTTATCGTTCATATTGATTATCGAAAAAAGAAATTGATTTTTTATGATCCCCTTCATTTCGATTATAAAAAACTCAGACGCTATACCAAAATTCCTTTATCCATTCACAGGGATAAACCTTATTTAAAGGCCAAAATTAAATTTAACAAAAAAGATTCTTTACATAATATATATTTGTTAATAGACACGGGGAACAGTGATCCTTTATGGCTTTTTCAACATGATTCCTTTCGTGTTCCCGAGGGACAATCCCGTATCAAAGATTATTTTGGGGTGGGATTGAACGGTGATATTAAAGGGGAACGGGTCAAATCTCACCTTTTACAAATACCTTCGAAGATTACTTTTAAAAAAGTATTCACCGGTTTGCCCGATTCGATTTATTATGAAAAATTAATTCAAAGCCATCCTTTTGACGGAATTATCGGTGGAGAAATTCTACATCGTTTCAAAATTTATTTTGATTACAAAAACAAAGCGATGTATGTGAAAAAAAGATTTTTTGAATACCATAAAAAATTCCCTTTTAACGAAAGTGGTCTGTACTTATCTTATCAAGGAAAAATTCCTGTACGTGTCAAAAAAATGTTTACCACTTTTGATACGCGTGAACTGTCTTCCGGCAGTAATGATATTTTTATTGACCGGTCGGATTTTGTTTATGAATACAAGTTTTTTGATAAAATAATGGTGCATTATATTCGCCCCGGCTCTCCTGCTGAAAAAGCCGGTTTTGCAGTGGGTGACGTCATTCTGGAAATCAACGGAGAAAGTGTTTATAAATACAAGCTCAATGATTTGGAAAAAAGATTTTTATACAAAAGCGGAAAAAATCTTCGTTTTCTCATTGAAAGAAATGGCATTATTCTCCCCTTGAAAATGAATACGGAAGAGCAACTTTAATCTTTGCCTATTTGCCGGAATATTTCAACGATTTCCGATAAAATCATGGCTGTTGCCCCCCATATTACCCATTGCCCCGATTGAAAAGCATGCAAAGTGTATTCCCTGTCAAAATACTTTTTTTTAATTTGGATTACGGGAAGTTTTAAGAAATCTTCCAAATTCAATTCCAGTATTTCTTCCACTTCTTCCTCTTGCTTTATGAAATCGGGTTTGGAGGAGGTAAAAGCAAGAAAAGCGGTCACACTGTAATTGCTGATAGGAATAAACACCTGACTCAATTCTTTAATAAGTTTTACCCTGCCGGGTTCAATCCCTACTTCTTCCTTTGCTTCACGAAGAGCGGTATCATAATTGTCTTTATCCGTCTCTTCTTTTTTTCCACCGGGGAAAGCGATTTGTCCCGAGTGAGTGCTGTTATTTTTTTTTCGAAGAATGAAAGCGATTTTGCTATGTCCTTTTTCATCGGGATATATCAGGCAAAGTACTGCCGATTTTTTGGGAGGAGTCCGGTGTTTTACGTCTTTAAATATTTGTGCTCTTACTTGAAGATCCATCATTTTATTATGCGCTTTTTTCCCGGGAAGTTCGGCATTTTTTATACGGTTGATTTTGGCATGTAATTCTGCAAATTTCATCTTCTAATTTCTTTTATGTAAGCTATAATAATTATAATCTTTAATGACGGTTTCTATAAACTTACTATCCGACCAATCAACCGGTTTTTTTATATGCAGAATTTCTTCTAAACGCTTTCGTAAATTGGATAATACTTTTCCCTTTTTGTTTTGCGGAGTAGTAGTATATACTTCCTTAATCAGCCGTATATCTTCTTCTTTCAAAAGATTAGTCTCCGGAAAAAAGGCTTTATAGGCTTCATCGATTTCTTCAAAAATTGTATAGGAGAGCTTGACTTTATTTTTTTCGGAGATAACCGTAGTTCCGGCTACGATGTCCCCCAGACGTTGTTTCTTTTTGTTCATCAAAATCAATAAAAGAGCCAAGCCCGGAATCATACTTATTTCTATGGTTCTAAAAAGCCAACGAATAACAAAATCCAAAAGACGGGGATGGGTATTGTCTGTTTTTACCACCCGTAATTTCATGATTTTTTTTCCGAAACTTTGTCCGTTATTATAATATTGTATTACCGGGAAATATAAAAAATGCGGCAATGTCAGGATCATGATAAAAGCCCAACCCGACATCATATCTTTCCAAACGGTTTTAGAATAGATATAGATGAGAGTGAAAAGAAAACTGTATAAAATAACCAAGTCCAAAATATAAGCCGATATTCGCTCAAAAGTACCGGCTAGATTTTGCTCGATTGTAATGTTTTGAGCGGTTTGGATTTTTACTTTGGACATGAAATGAAATTAAATATCCAACAAAAATAATAAAATACTTACATTTGCAGGAAATAATCTTTTAGTCAATCCTCTGATGAAAAAAAACATTCCCAATTTTATTACTCTTTTGAACTTAACCTACGGGTTGGTTGCTTTGTATTTTGTATTTAATCAAGAATGGGAAAAAGCTTTTCTTTTCTTGTTTTTGGGAATCTTTTTTGATTTTATCGATGGTTTTGTAGCTCGCAAATTACAGGTGTCTAGTGATATGGGTTTGCAATTGGATTCTTTGGCGGATATGGTCACCAGTGGTGTGGTTCCTACTTTTGTATTGTTTTTTATGATTCAAAACAGTTTGGGTTTGGATAAATCTTTTGATTTTACTTCCCTTCAATCTTTTTTACCTGCCATTAGTTTTGCTGTGGCAATGGGATCTGCTTGGCGTTTGGCTGTTTTTAATACAGATGAACGGCAAGCACATGATTTTGTCGGGCTGCCTACCCCCGCCAATGCCCTTTTTATCGCCTCTTTGCCTTTGGTTATGCAACAAACCGATGTTGAATGGATAAAAAATATTTTGTCAAATCCGTGGGTATTGTCTGCGATTGCTTTGATTTCGGCCTATTTGCTCAATATGAATTTGAAATTATTCAGTTTGAAATTCAAAGATTTTTCTTGGAGTTATAACAAAGAAAAATACATTCTGCTTTTGATTTCCGTAGTTTTATTGATCGCCTTAAAAATAATTGCGGTTCCTCTGATTATTTTTATTTATATTTTGATGTCTTTCATTAAAGATAAAACTTCAAAAAATTGAAATCACTGGTCAAACTTTATCTAATTATCATCGGCATTTTTGCTTTGATTTTTGCCTTTGTAAATCTCACGGGAATATTAACGGTGGAAGATGTAAAAAACTATCTTACCGAAATACAATCGGCCTCAAAACTCACCATATTTATTGTAGTATTTGCTCTTTTGGCAGTAGATGTTTTTTTGTCTGTACCCACCATTTTCATCGTTACTTATTCGGGCCATATATTGGGTTTTAAATTAGGTCTTTTGGCTTCACTGGGAGGAATGTTGACATCCGGTTTGATTGCTTACCTTTTATGTAGATTTTTTGGAAAGCGGGCATTACGATTATTGATAAAAAAAGAGTCTGAAATAGACGAAGTAAATTCGCTTTTTCATAAATTGGGTTTTTCAATGCTCTTGATTGCACGAGCTTTACCCATGTTACCCGAAGCTACTTGCTGCTTATCGGGTTTGATGCGACTTCCTTTTATAAAATTTATTTTTTACTATCTTTTGGGAACTTTACCTTATGCTGTTGTATTGACCTATTTGGGTTCTATCAGTGATATTGACAATCCTAAACCTGCCATTATAGGAATCATTTCCGTATATGTACTTCTTTACTCACTTTGGTTTTTTAAACTGAGAAAAATACAAAATACATAAGCCGTTAAGATCAGGTATTTTTTCGTAAATTAGCCATTTAAAAAGCATATCCAAATTGGCCAAGAAAGTAACTCCTTTAATGAAGCAATATAATAGCATCAAGGCAAAGTATCCCGATGCTTTATTGCTGTTTAGAGTAGGTGATTTTTATGAAACTTTTGGTGAAGATGCCATAAAAGCCTCAAAAATTTTAGGGATTGTTCAAACCAAAAGAGGGAATGGAAGTGAATCCGAGACTGCCCTTGCGGGTTTTCCGCATCATTCACTTAATACATACCTCCCCAAATTGGTGCGTGCCGGATTGCGCGTGGCTATTTGTGATCAATTGGAAGATCCCAAATTAACCAAAAAAATTGTCAAACGGGGAGTCACGGAAGTCGTAACTCCGGGAGTCGCTCTCAATGACGATGTGCTCGATGCAAAATCAAATAACTTTCTGGCCTCTGTTTATTTCGGAAAAAAGAAGACGGGAATTGCCTTTGTGGATGTTTCTACGGGGGAATTTCTTGTGAGTGAGGGAAACGATGAATACATCGATAAACTTTTGAGAAATTTTAATCCGAGTGAAGTGCTTTTTTCTTATTCGGATAAAAATAAATTCATAGAAAAATTCGGTTCCGATTTCCATACTTTCAAAATGGACGAATGGATTTTTCAGGAAGATTATGCCAACGAACTTTTGTTAAATCATTTTCAAACGGTAAATCTCAAAGGTTTTGGAGTGGAGGATTTGGAAAATGCACGGATTGCCGCCGGAGCCATTTTACATTATTTGTCAGATGTGAAACAAGACCGGTTGAAACATATCAATCGGATTAATCGCATTCAAGAAGACGAATTTGTATGGATGGACCGTTTTACGATACGAAATTTGGAGCTTTACGGTTCCTACCATCAAGATGCAGTTACCCTTCTTGATATCCTTGATCATACCGTTACCCCAATGGGTGGAAGAACCTTGAAACGTTGGCTGGCTCTTCCTTTAAAAGATATTAATAAAATAAAAGAAAGACATCAAATCGTCTCGGGTTTTGTACACTCTCAAAATTTGATTTCGGATATTGAAGCCGAATTGAAACAAATTGGCGATTTGGAACGATTGGTCTCCAAAATATCCACCGGAAAAGTGAATCCGAGAGAAGTGATTCAATTGATGCGATCCCTAAAAGCCATACGTCCGGTGAAAGATTTTTTGATGCTTGAAAAGAATGAAGCCTTTCAAAAAATTACCGAACAAATTCATGATTTGGATTTATTGCAGGAAAAAATAGAGCAAACGATAAATGAAGATGTGCCCGCAAATATTCTCAAAGGTAATGTAATAAGAGAAGGTGTATCGGAAGAACTTGACGAATTGCGAAATCTTAAAACTTCTGCCAAAGAAATATTGGAACAAATCGTGCAGCGGGAAATGCTGCGCACCGGAATAAGTTCTTTAAAAATCGGATTTAACAATGTTTTCGGATATTATCTCGAAGTGAGAAATACGCATAAGGATAAAGTTCCGGAAGAATGGATACGCAAGCAAACTCTCACGGCTGCCGAACGTTATATCACCGAAGAATTAAAAGAGCTGGAAACCAAAATCCTCGGAGCCGAAGAAAAAATAAAGGAGCTGGAACAGCAATTATTTGGAGCTTTAATCTCTTGGATGCATACTTATATCGAGCCTATTCAGCATAATGCAAAAATGATCGGGCAGATTGATACCTATTTGTCTTTTGCAAAATTGGCCATACAACAAAATTATACGCTCCCGGAAATGGATATGAGTTTTGAAATCAATATCAAAGACGGAAGACATCCCGTAATAGAGCAACAATTGCCCGAGGACGAGGCTTATGTCCCCAATGATATCTTTCTCGACAGGGAACAACAGCAAATCATTATGATTACCGGCCCCAATATGTCGGGGAAATCGGCATTGTTACGTCAAACCGCTTTGATAGTTCTGATGGCACAAATAGGGAGTTTTGTACCGGCAAAAAATGCCCGTTTGGGAATAGTGGATAAAATTTTCACGCGTGTTGGTGCCAGTGATAATATTTCACTCGGAGAATCGACTTTTATGATGGAGATGAATGAAACGGCAAGTATTTTAAATAATCTTTCGGAAAGAAGTTTAATATTGCTGGATGAAATAGGGAGAGGAACCAGTACTTATGACGGAATTTCCATTGCTTGGGCAATAGCCGAATATCTTCATGAACACCCGGCACGTCCCAAAACACTGTTTGCCACTCATTATCATGAGTTGAATGAAATGACCAAAAGTTTCGAGCGGATTAAAAATTATAATGTTTCCATCCGGGAGGTAGACCAGAATATTATTTTTATTCGTAAACTGGTGCCGGGAGGAAGCGAACACAGTTTCGGGATACATGTGGCAAAGTTGGCGGGAATGCCTGCCAAGGTAATTCATTCCGCCAATAGTATTTTAAAGGAATTGGAGAAAACACACCAGAAGGAAAACGCAAAGGAGAAACTTACCGGCAAGCAAAACCCCGAGGGAGTTCAATTGAGCTTTTTTCAATTGGATGATCCTTTATTGGAAGAAATACGCGAAGAAATCCTCAAAACCGATATCAACAATCTTACCCCGGTAGAGGCATTGATGAAATTAAATGAAATTAAAAGAATGTTAACTGGAAAAAAATAATAAATTATGAAAAAAATAAGTCTGATAATCCTATTGATGTTAAGCATAGCCGCTTGCCAAAACCCAAAAAAGGAAGTAAAAGAGCAAGCCAAACAGGAAGAAAAGGAGATTAAACCCGAAGCGCAATCGGTTGAAAGAAAAGGAGATGAATCGGGGACGGAATTTGTATTGATTAAAAGTGATTACAGTCCTAAAAAAACCTATTTCCAATTAAAAAGTTATTTGGAAGAACAAGGCATGTACTATCCGCGTTTGATCGATCATCAAACCGCGTCAAAAAATGCCAATGTAGAAGTGCCCGAAGTTTATTTGGTTGTTTTCGGGAACCCCAAAGAATCGGGAAAATTAATCAAAGAAAATCCCGAAGTAGCACTTGAATTACCTCAAAAAGCCTTGATTTATCAAGATGAGGAAGGCAGAACTTGGGTATTATATAAAAAAATGGACTACCTCAAAGATCTTTACTCGATTAAAGATAAAGAAGGAATGTTACAAAAAATGAATCAAACCATGGAAGGTTTTAAACAAGCCGTAGTAAATCCTATTCATACGACACAAATCAAAGACGAAGAGCTGGAATAATGAATTTAAAAAAGATATTAAAAGACAAAGGCTATCAGGTCGTAAAATTAAAGACCATTCCCTCGGGACATCATTTAATTAAAGCCAAAATCAATGGAAAAAAAGGGAAATTCATATTGGATACAGGTGCTTCCAATACGGTAATAGCTCAATCCAAAGCCAAGAAATTCCAATTGAAATTAAAGGATACCGAGCACAAAGCGGCAGGAGCAGGAACGACAGAAATCGATATAAATACCACCGGAAAAAACAGCTTGGAAATAGGCCGTTGGAAAATTAAAAAAATACGTTTTGTAACGATGGATTTGCAGCATATCAATCAGGCAATGGCTTTATTTGATACAAAAGTGGATGGAATAATCGGTGCCGATGTATTACATGCTGGAAAAGGAATTATCCAATACGATAAAGACTTACTTTTTTTAAAATTAGAAGATTAAACTATGTTGGAAAATAACAAACAACCCAAAACAGACTTGGGTAAATTAGGCGAATTCGGATTAATAGAAAAATTAACCCGGGATATTAAAATTGTAAATCCGCAGACCATAAAGGGAGTGGGAGATGATGCCGCCGTGATGAATTTTAAAGACAAAAATGTCTTGGCATCAACGGATTTATTGGTGGAAGGAGTGCATTTTAACTTAGCCTATCATCCGTTAAAACATTTGGGTTATAAGGCAGCGGTGGTAAATTTTTCGGACATCTATGCCATGAATGGTTTTGCCAGCCAATTATTAGTGGGATTGGCGGTTTCCAACCGTTTTCCCGTTGAAGCCATTGAGCAGGTGTTTGAAGGCATCAAATTGGCTTGTCAAATCTACGGTGTGGATTTGGTGGGAGGAGACACTACTTCATCGACATCGGGATTGGTTTTGGCGCCTACGGCAACCGGATGGGTGGAGCCGGGTAAAACCGTATATAGAGACGGTGCCGAAAAGAACGATTTAATTGTGGTAACAGGTGATTTAGGTGCCGCTTATATGGGATTATTGGTCTTGCAAAGAGAAAATGAAGTATTTAAAGTAAACCCCAAGCATCAACCGGATTTATCTAAATATTCCTATGTAATTGAACGCCAATTAAAACCGGAGGCAAGGAAAGATATTCCCGTTTTATTGAGAAAACTCGATGTACAGCCCACCTCCATGATTGATATCTCGGATGGATTGTCTTCCGAAATATTACATATTACCAAGCAATCCGGCGTAGGAGCGGTAATATATGAAAACAAAATACCCATTGACCCCCAAACTATTTTAACCGCAGAAGAATTTCATATCAGTGAAATTACGGCCGCCTTAAATGGAGGGGAAGATTATGAACTTCTTTTTACCATCAAGCAAAAAGATTATGATAAAATCAAAGGCAATCCTAATCTAACTGTAATCGGCCATATTACAGAAGAGCCGGGGGCTTATTTGATAACCAATGATAACCAAAAATTAGAATTAAAAGCCCAAGGTTGGAATGCTTTGGAAAACGAATAAAAACAAACAAAATCATGATATTCAGGGTTTTGTTATCTTTGTTTTGAAACCTGAAACCAATGAAAATAACCGAACAGATCAAAGCCCCGGTTTATAAAGAAATGGAACGTTTCGAGGATAAATTCCGCGAATCGATGAAAACCAATGTGGTATTGCTCAACCGGATTACCGCCTTTATCGTTTCCCGCAAAGGAAAGCAAATGAGGCCTTTGTTTATTTTTTTAACGGCTAAAATGCTATCGGATGCGATTACAGATCGCACCTACCGAGGAGCAAGTGTGGTGGAATTGATTCATACGGCAACCTTGGTACATGACGATGTGGTGGATGAAAGCAATTATCGCAGAGGTTTTTTTTCTCTCAATGCCTTATGGAAAAATAAAATTGCGGTTTTAGTAGGTGATTTTTTGCTTTCCCGGGGACTTCTTTTGTCCATAGACAATGGTGATTTTGATTTATTGCGTATTATATCCGTTGCGGTAAAAGAAATGAGTGAGGGAGAACTCCTACAAATAGAGAAAGCCAGAAAACTCGATATTACCGAAGAAGTTTATTATGAAATTATTCGTCAAAAAACAGCCACTTTGATTGCCGCTTGTACTGCCATTGGAGCCGCTTCGGTAGGAAGTGACGAACAAACGGTAAAAGATATGCACCGTTTTGGAGAGCTTACGGGAATGGCATTCCAAATGAAAGACGATTTATTTGACTATTCCGAAGGAGGTATCGGGAAACCCACTGGAATAGATATCAAAGAACAAAAAATGACATTGCCTTTGATTTATACATTGAATAATGTCGGTCAAAAGGATAAAAAATGGATTATTAATGTGGTGAAAAAGCATCATAAAAACAAGAAAAAAGTACGCGAATTGATTGAGTTTGTCAAGGCACACGGAGGAATAGAATATACGATAAACAAAATGAATGAATATAAAAATGAAGCTTTACAAATTCTTGATAAATATCCCGATAATGAAGCCAAAGAGAGTTTAAAATTGATGGTAAATTATGTAGTGGAAAGAAAAAAATAAGTTTGCCTGATGATTAAAAGAGAAACTATAGACAAAATCTTTGAAACCGCCCGGGTAGAGGAGGTAATCGGTGATTTTGTCAATCTTAAAAGAGCGGGAAGCAATCTGAAAGGTTACAGTCCTTTTAATGAAGAAAAAAGTCCGTCTTTTATGGTTTCTCCGGTCAAGCAAATTTGGAAGGATTTCAGTTCCGGAAAAGGTGGAAATGTAGTGAGTTTTTTGATGGAACACGAGCATATGACTTATCCAGAAGCTTTGCGTTGGCTGGCAAAAAAATACAATATAGAAATCGAGGAAACCGAGGAGAATGCCGAAGAGAAGCAGCGCAGGACGGAGCGGGAAAGTTTATTTATCGTTTTGGAATATGCCAAGGAATGGTATAAAAAACAATTATTTGAGTCGGAAGAAGGAAAATCCATCGGTCTGGGTTATTTTAAGGAACGGGGCTTTCGCCAGGAAACTCTCAAAACCTTTGAAACGGGTTTTGCTCCCGACAAAAAGGATGCTTTTACCAAAGAAGCCTTGGCCAAAGGATATAAATTAGACTACCTTATAAAGACCGGAATGACCATCGATAGAAACGGTCAACAAATAGACCGTTTTCGCGGGCGTGTAATGTTCCCCATACATAGTTTAAGTGGAAGAGTATTGGGATTTGGCGGTCGTATTCTCAATTCTCAAATAAAAACGGCAAAATATATCAATTCCCCCGAATCGGAAGTCTATCATAAAAGCAAGGTGCTTTATGGGATTTTTCAAGCCAAACAAGAGATTGTGAAAAACGATCAATGTATTTTGGTTGAAGGTTATACCGATGTAATGGCTTTCCATCAATCGGGAATTAAAAATACGGTTGCATCGTCTGGAACGGCATTGACTTCCGATCAAATTCACTTGATAAAACGTTTGACAAAAAATATTTTGGTGATTTTTGACGGTGATCCTGCCGGAATACGTGCCGCCTTGCGGGGAATCGATATGATACTGGAACAAGGAATGAACGTAAAAGTCTTGTTATTGCCGGATGGTGAGGATCCCGATAGTTTTAGTAAAAAAGTTTCATCTGACGAACTGCTGTTGTATATTGAAGAAAATGCCCGGGATTTTATCAAATTTAAAGCCGGTTTGTTTAAAGAAGAAGCTTCGGAAGACCCGATTAAAAAAGCAGAATTAATCAAGAATATCATAGAAAGCATTGCTAAAATTCCCAATCCCATTCAACACGAGATTTATATCAAAGAAGTTTCCGCTTTACTGGGAATATCGGAAGCAGTATTATTTAAGGAGTTGGCCATCGTGCAGAGAAATCAACAACGTCAAATCGAACGTGATTATCAGCGTAAAAAACAAACGGAAAGTCTAAAACCTGTTGAGAAAGCTGAAAAAAAGACCGAAATAATCGATAAACGGAGTGTTTTGGAACGTGGCATTATTAAGTTGCTTTTATTGCACGGCACCAAGGAAGTGGAGATTGAAGATTGGGAAATCAAAGAAATACCCGAGGATAATTCAGAACCTTTGATTGAGAAGTTTAACAAAAAAACCACCGTTGCACAAGAAATCTATTTGCAATTGCAGGAAGACGAATTGGAATTTTCCAATCCGGTTTTTGCCCGTATCTATGATTTAATTATGCCTAAATTATTGAGTGGAGAAGAAATAGACATAAGTAAATTACAAGTGAATTTTGATGAAGAAACCGCTAAGGTGATTAGTGATATAATGATGGAAGGAGAGAAATACAAACTGGATGATTGGGAAAAATACGAGATAGAAGTAAAAAGCGAAGATCAAACTCTTTTTTGGAGTGTGTCCGATTTGGTGTTGAATTTAAGAAGGTTATTGATACAAGATTTAATCAATCAAACCAAAGAAGAATTAAAAAAAGAAGACATCAATGCCAGAGAAATTTTGGAGGAAATCAAAGATTATTTGTTTTTATTTAAGGTAGTATCTATGCGGCTTCGTCGTTTAAGTGCATAAGAATTATGAAAAAGATGAAGAAAAAAATAATGGTTTTTCGCTTCTCTGCAATGGGAGATGTGGCAATGACAGTTCCTGTTATAAAGGCCTTGACGGAACAGAACTCCGAAGTAAAAGTGCAAGTGGTTTCCCGGCCCTTTTTTGCTCCCTTTTTTACTTCTTTGGAAAATGTGGAATTTATTCCCGCTGATTTTAAAACGGAATATAAAGGATTTCTTGGGCTGATAAAACTATTTGGAAAATTAAAAAATTATTATCCCGATGCCATTGCAGATTTACACGATGTTTTACGTACTAAAGTTTTGCGGAATTTATTTGGAATCAGCGGAAAACAAGTGGTGTCGATTAATAAAGGACGGAAAGAGAAAAAGGCTTTAACCCGTAAAAAAAATAAGATATTCAAAACTTTAAAATCAACGCATGAGCGGTATGCGGATGTATTTAGAAAATTAGGATATAAAGTGGATCTGCAAAACACACAGCCTTTGTCACAACCGGAAATGTCTTCGCAACTTGCTCTTTTTATGCAAACTTTTGAAGGAAATAAAATCATTGGTATTGCCCCATTTGCCGCTCATCGAGGAAAACAATATCCTTTGGAAAAAATAAAAAAAACAATCGAAATTTTATTGGAAAAAGATCCCGGTTTAAATATTGTTTTAATTGGAGGAGGGAAAGAAGAAAAAAAGAAGTTGGATGAATTGGAAAAAATCAATCGCAATCGTATCGTCAATATTACGGGAATATTTTCATTTGAAGAAGAATTACAGCTCATTTCACGTTTGGATAAATTATTGAGTATGGACTCGGGGAATGCACATATTGCCGCATTATTTGGCGTGCCGGTAATCACAATTTGGGGAGCGACTCATCCTTATGCGGGATTTGCTCCTTTTGGGCAACCGGAAGAAAACCATATCTTACCCGACAGGAAAAAATATCCCCAATTGCCCACTTCCATTTATGGGAACAAAACTTTTGAAGATTTTGAAAAAATTTGGGAGGATATCCATGAGGAAGAAATTGCCGCAAAACTACTAATGAAATAAAACAATGTTAATAATTATAAATTTTTCTTTTTTATTATAATTAATTATATATTCGCTATATAAATTCTTTTTTATGAAAACTTTTTATTTATTTTTTAGTTTCTTTATATTGGTTAATTTGGAAGCTCAACAAAGCCCTTTTCCTCCGGCATTTGTTAAAACGGAAAGGGAGCAAGCCCGTAAAAAAATGCAAAAAAAGCAAATGGCAAATTCCTCTAATTATGACGTGAAATACCAGAGGCTGTTTTTAAAACCTAATATGTCGTCGGATTATATTACCGGTGAAGTAACCACTTATTTTAAAGCGGTGACTTCTATGGACTTCATTGAATTTGATATGGCTGACCAATTGGAAATTGAAGCTGTTGTCAAAGATGGCAATAATTTAAATTTTACCCATTCGTCCAATATCTTACATATAGAATTTCCTTCCGCTATTAATGCGGGGGTAATAGATTCCCTTCAAATTAAATACCACGGAGTTCCTCCGGATTCAGGATTTGATTCATATGTTACCGGAACGCATGGAGCTGACAATGTTCCCGTGGTTTGGACCTTATCTGAGCCCTATGGCGCGAGAGATTGGTGGCCATGCAAACAAGATTTATCCGACAAAATAGATTCGGTGGATGTGGTTTTAAAATATCCGCAATTTCAAAATAACCAATTGATGAAAGGAGTTTCAAACGGTATATTGACTGATGAATATGTAAGTAATGATAGTATTGTCAGTGTATGGAAACACCGTTATCCCATAGCCGCTTATTTGGTGGCTTTTGCTGTTACCAATTACGAAAAATATTCTTTTAACGGAGGTATTTCGGAAACTTTTCCTATTGACAACTTTTTTTATCCCGAGAATGCCTCGACCTATAAACCTCAATCGGAAGCGGTTTTACCAGTGATGAATTTTTTTGAAGAAACCTATGGGTTATACCCTTTTAGAAATGAAAAATATGGTCAAGCCCAATTCGGATGGGGTGGAGGAATGGAACATCAAACCATCACCTTTTTAGTGAATTACGGCAGGGATCTAATGGCACATGAGTTGGGACACCAGTGGTTTGGAGATGCCATTACATGCGGTTCCTGGCATGATATCTGGCTAAATGAAGGTTTCGCTACTTATAGTGAAGGACTTATTCATGAAGCGCTCGATGGAGAAGCTGATTTTGTAAATTGGAAGAAAAATAAAGTGGATTATATTACTCGCCTAAGCGGCGGTTCCGTATATGTGCAAGATACGACCAATGTGAATCGGATTTTTGATTACCGTTTGAGTTATTCCAAAGGAGCGATGGTATTGAATATGCTTCGATTAACAGTGGGAAATCAAGACTTTTTTCAAGGTTTAAAAAACTATGTAAACCAAAAAGAATATAGTTTTGCCCTTACACCTGATTTTAAAGAAGTTATGCAAAATACTTCCGGAAAAAATCTTGATGAATTTTTTAATGATTGGATTTATGGAGCCGGTTATCCCGTATATACATTTGACATAGAAAAAACCGCGGCTCAAACATATAAAGTGACAGTACACCAAACAACGACCGATGCTTCTGTGGACTTTTTTGAAATGCCTTTGCCGTTAGTATTTAAGGATGAAAACGGTCAAGAATTTAAAGTGATATTGGAGAATACACAAAACGATCAGGTATTTACGGTAAATGCCGGTATAGAAGTTGATCAAGTGGAATTTGATCCCGGTTATGATATTATCACACGAAACACCACTATCAATTTGGATTTATCCGGCATTCAGGAAACTATAAATGATCTCTCTTTTTATCCCAACCCCGCAAAAGACAGTTTGCATATTTATCAGCAAAATAATACGATATATAATTTAAAAGCTTATGATATGCGAGGACGTTTAATAAAAAAATGGGATAATCCGGATGAATATATAAGCTTGACAGATTTTGCAAAAGGAGTATATATCTTTTATGCCGATACGGAAAAAGGTATATACATCACCAAAATAGTGATAGAAAATTAATGAATGACAAATCAAAAAGTTTTACGGTTGAAGAAGCAAAAAAAAAGTTGGAATATTTTTGTGCTTATCAGGATCGATCGCATAAAGAAGTGAAAAAAAAACTTGATGAATTACGGATGATTCCCGAGGCCCAAGACCTGATTGTTTTACATCTTATACAAGAAGGTTTTCTCAATGAAGAACGATTTGCCAAATCTTTGGTCCGTGGAAAATTTTATTATAAGAAATGGGGAAAAAGAAAAATCATTCAGGCATTAAAAAAGCATGATATTCACTCAAAATTAATGGAAAAAGCTTTACAAGAAATCGATGATGAAGATTACCGGCAAACTATTTTAAAACTAATTATCCAAAAGAAAAAAGAGTATAAAGAAAAAAATTCATACAAATTAAAACAAAAAGTATTTCGATATCTTGTTCAAAAAGGATATGCTTTTGAGGAGTTTACAGACTTGTATTCTTCACTCGAAAACGATTCCATTTAAAATAAAGCCTGTATTTTTGCAAAAGAAGATTAATTTATGGCCGACTCTCTGGTAATTATACCTACATATAACGAAAAAGAAAACATCGAAGATATTCTTCGCTATGTATTTGATATAAGTCCGGATTTTGATATTCTTGTGGTGGATGATAATTCGCCGGATGGAACAGCCGAGATTGTAGAAAAAATGAAAAACGAGTTTCCTTCCCGGTTAAATTTATTGAATAGAGAAAAGAAAGAAGGTTTGGGAAAAGCTTACTTGGCCGGTTTTGATTGGGCATTGAAAAGGGATTATGCTTATATTTTTGAAATGGATGCCGATTTTTCGCATCCCCCCAAAAACTTAATAACAATGCGCAAAATACTCCATGCAAATGAAGCCGATTTGGTGATTGGTTCCAGATATTTAAAAGGACAAATCGGGGTGGCCAATTGGGATTTGAAACGGATTTTGCTATCCTATTTTGCTTCCTTATATGTGCGGGTGATTACCCGGATTCCGGTACGGGATACAACAGCCGGTTTTGTTGGGTATAAGCGCGAGGTATTAGAAAAAATAGGTTTGGATAAAATAGAGTTTGTAGGCTATGCTTTTCAAATAGAAATGAAATTCAAAGCTTGGAAAAAAGGATATCGAATACAGGAAATTCCCATTGTCTTTGTGGACAGGCAAAAAGGAAAATCCAAGATGCACGGTTCTATTATTTCGGAAGCGGCAATGGGGGTTATAAAAATGAAATGGAAAAGTCTCACAGGTAAAATCTAACTGATGATGAAAAATTTTTTATTAATACTTGGGTTAATGTTGCTTTCTTGCCATAATAGCAAAAAAGAAGAGTCCCATTCAGCGGAAATCAGTAAAAAAGAATACAAAGCGATTATGCGGGACTTGATATTGGCTCAAAAAGTGCAAGAAGTATTGGCTTCAAAAGACAGTTTGGAAATTGATCCTGTTGCTCTTGTATATCGTCAATACGGAGTAGATAGTATAAAGTTGAAAAAAGCAACTGATTATTATAGTCGTGATCCACAGTTTTTTGCCGATGTTTTTTCGGAGATAAAAAACGAATTAAAAATGAAGTTGGATAGTTTGGAAAAGAATATGGATTCTACTATAAAGAAAAAAAGAAGTACTGATTCTATCAAAGTAAAAAAAGGAGTTATTGATAAAATTTTTACACAAAAAAGAAAAACTCCCATACCTAAATAAATCTGCATTATATCTGGTAACATTTTAAAAAAAAATAATCCCCAATTTTGTTGGGGATTATTTGTAAAAATATAAATGAATTTCCAATTAGAATCTTCTTCTTCCTCCTTTCCTTCGATTCCGGTCTTTACGTTCTCTTTTCTTGGAAGATTTGTTTTTCTTTCCTTCCTCGCCATCTTTTGGATTGGCAATTTCTACCGAAAGATTACGGCCTTCAAAAGTTTGCGATTTGATCTTGGTCAATAGTTGTTGTGCCGCTTTGGGTTCGATTTCAAAAAAAGAGAAATTTTTTAATACTTCAATTTTTCCAATCTCTGCATTTCCATTGTCAAGAGCATTGTTTATAATTCCGATTAATCGTAATGGAGTCAGATTTTCTTTCTTTCCTACATTAAGAAACATACGTGTAAGGTTTGAACCTCCTTTTTTATTTCGCTTACGATCTTTATGGTCATCGACAATGTTGATGTCACGGGCATTTTTATAATAATCGAGAAAACGGTTAAATTCTGCCGAAACAAAACGTTTGATCAGTTCTTCCCGGTCTAAATTTTCAAATTTCTTATAAATAGCTTCGAGAAAAGGTTCGATTTGTGTTTCATCTACTTGTGTATTGACAATTTTGTCGCTTAAAGATAAAACCTGTCGTGAACAAATTTCTTCTCCGCTGGGTACTAATTGATAACGAAATTTAATTCCGGATTTTTTTTCTATTTCTTTCAATTTTCCCTTTTCGCGACTGTGAATGATAGCAATGGAAGTTCCTTTTTTCCCTGCACGTCCGGTTCTTCCGCTACGATGTGTATAATATTCACTTTGATCGGGGAGGTTATAGTTGATTACATGTGTCAAATTATTTACATCAATTCCACGTGCAGCAACATCGGTTGCTACCAATAGTTGCAATTGCTTGTTGCGAAAGCGTTTCATCACTTCATCACGCTGTGCCTGTGAGAGGTCACCGTGAATGGCATCGGCATTATAACCGTCTTGCATCAATTTGGCTGCCACATCTTTGGCTTCTCTTCGGGTTCGAGTAAAAACGATTCCATAAATGTCGGGATTCATATCGGCAATCCGTTTCAGCACTTCATACCGGTCACGAGCATTTACCATATGATAAATATGTTCAACGGTATCTGCTCCTTTATTGATTTCCGCTACCGAAATCTTTTCGGCATTTTTCATATAATTTTTAGCAATACGTTCAATCTCTTTGGACATTGTGGCGGAGAAAAGCAAAACTTGTTTGTCCTGGGGAGTGGCACTAAGAATAGCATCAAGATCATCTTTGAATCCCATGGTGAGCATCTCGTCGGCTTCGTCCAAAACGACAAATTTTACTTGGTCCAGATGAAGTTTCCCACGATTGATCAAATCTTTTGCACGCCCGGGTGTGGCTACCACGATTTGAGCGCCTTTGCGTAGATCACGAATTTGGTTTTCAATACTCGAACCGCCATAAACCGTTACAATATTGATTCCGTCGATGTATTTTGAAAAATTTTTTAAATCCTCGGTAATTTGTAAAGCCAATTCTCGGGTAGGAGCAATAATCAAGGCTTGTGTTTTTTTGCTGGACGGATCAATTTTTTGAATGATCGGTAAGCCGAAAGCGGCTGTTTTTCCCGTTCCTGTTTGGGCTAAAGCCATCAAATCTTTGTCGGATTCCAATAATTGCGGAATGGCTTTTTCTTGAATAGGTGTGGGGTTTTTAAAGCCTAAGTCATCAAGGGCTTTAAGAATTTCGGGTTTTAAGCCCGTTTCTTTAAATGTACTCATAATAATGTTTGTTTGTTATAGGGACGAATTGACATTCGTGGTTGAGCATACTTTGTCAATTCCCTATTAACTTTATTGATGACCAACTTCCCGTTTTAATTTTGGCAAAGGTACGGTAAATAACCCTAGCTTTTACAAAAAATTATTTCAGTCCTCCAAAGAATAAATACGTAATAAAAATGGCAGCTATTATTCCGGAGATATCGGCAATTAGTCCCAGCCATGCGGCATTGCGAATGTTTTTTATTTTCACCGAGCCGAAATAAACCGCGAGCACATAAAAAGTGGTTTCTGTGGAGCCTTGTAAAATAGAAGTGAGATGCCCCACAAAACTATCCACTCCATGCTCCACCCAGCTTTCCACCATGGCGGCACGTGCTCCTCCTCCGGTAAGCGGTTTCATAAATGCCGTTGGCAGTCCGTCCACAAAACGGGTATCAACTCCCAGATGTCCGAATAGAAACCTGAAAAAATCCAATACATAATCCATTGCCCCCGAAGCGGTAAAAACCCCAATGGCCGCCAACATGGCCACGAGATAAGGAATAATGCTCACCGCCACCACAAAACCGTCCTTGGCTCCGTCAATAAAAGCATCATAAATATTAATTTTTTTAAACAAAGCCACACTGATAAATGCAATAATTATGGTAAACAAGAGTAAATTACTGAGCACATTGGTAAAGGCAGAAATTTTTTCAGGATCTTTCAACCAATATACATAATATGCAATACCTCCCACTATAATAGTTGCTCCAAGCAAGTAGGCCATTACCACGCGATTAAAAAGGTTGATTTTTTGTACAATGGCAGTGATGATCAAACCTACCATACTTGAAATGAAAGTAGCGATCAAAATCGGTAAAAACACATCAGTGGGATTGGCAGAGCCTTTCATGGCGCGCAAAGCCAAAATACTAACGGGAATGAGTGTTAATCCCGAGGTGTTAAGCACTAAAAACATGATTTGTGCATTGCTAGCGGTTTCTTTTTCGGGATTGAGTTCTTGCAAGTCTTTCATGGCTTTTAATCCGAGAGGAGTAGCCGCATTATCCAACCCCAACATATTGGCAGAGAAATTCATCATCATCGAACCGATAGCAGGGTGATCTTTGGGCACTTCGGGAAACAATCTTGTAAACAAAGGACTGACCATTTTGGCTAAAATACGTACCATTCCACCGCGTTCACCTATTTTCATAATTCCCATCCATAAGGCTAATATTCCGGTGAGCCCCAATGATAGTTCAAATCCCAATTTAGCCCGGTCGAACAAGGCTTTCATCATGGTTTCAAAAATTGTAATGTCACCGAGAAAAATCAGTTTTACCAGCCCGACTATAAACGCGATGAGAAAGAAACCTACCCAAATATAATTAAGTGCCATATTTTATAATTATGCTAACAAATGTATGAATTATATTTTAATGAATATTTTCTTTTTATATAACCACCACGCTATAAAACCATAAAAAAACACCACACTTAAAGCATATAAAAAGGAGGCGAGTTCCGTATTTCCTAATGGATTGGCAAAAATAGAATGATATAGCCAAGCATGAATGCTTTTTCCGGCACCGGGAATTTTCAAGCGGTAAAAAGAAATGGTAATAAAAACAGATAAAGTAAAAATCGTAATAGCATTCATTCCCAAATATTTAAAGAGATTTCCCCACTTTTTGAAATCTAAAATTTCTACAAGGAAAAAAATCAAGGCAAAGAAAATATAAGCCAATCCACCTGTATAAAGTACATAACTACTGGTCCATAGCCGTTTATTAAGTGGAAAATAATCAGACCAAAAAACACCGAGCAAATAAAGAATTAAACCAATAGAAAGAAAGAGAATGGTTTTTGAAAAGGGAGAAATTTTTTGATTGACAAGAATCAAGCCCATAAAAACTCCTAATATAGCCGTGGCAACAGCCGGAAGTGTGCTGAAAATCCCTTCCGGGTCATAATCTCCTTGCACGTATCCTTCTTTTTCATAATGCCGCCACATATGCTTTTTTCCCAAAATTTTTCGGTCGATCTTTGAGGCTAAATTATGCGTTTTAGTCAATTTAGATTTTTGACCGTCAATAGGAATTTGGGTCATCGCATACCAATAACCCAAAACCAAACCGGCAAATATCAGCAGAAACCATTTCCAATTTTTAATTTTTACAAATAATAGTGCCGTAATAAGAAATACAATGGCAATGCGTTGCAAAACTCCCGGAATGCGTAGTTCGCCAAGATCTTTGAAAAAAGGAAAATGAAAACGGAAACCGGCCAGAAAAAGGCCCAATAAAAAAATTTTGAGGCTGCGGGTGATAATTTTCCTGTATGGATTAAAAGAAGGAGAATTTTTTTTGGAGTGATAAGCCAATACAATAGAGGTGCCAACGATAAATATAAAAAAAGGAAAAATCCAATCCGTAGGAGTAATGCCATGCCAAGCAGCATGTTCCAGAGGCGGATAAATATGAGACCAGGTTCCGGGTGTATTGACCAAGATCATAAAGGCAACGGTTAATCCGCGAAAAATATCGACAGATTCATATCTTTTTACACTCATTAGTAATAATTTAAAACCTATAAATTTAGGGATTTTTAATTTATGTTTTTTTAGGTCGGAATAGAAGAATTAAATTGATAAATGAACCCGGGTTAATAAATTGCTTCTGAAATTCTTAAAAAAAGGTTAAATGCTCTCTTTATAAACTTAAAAGTCTATATTTGTTTTGATTAAATTAAATTAACTATGAATAAACAACACAATTTTCACATTCCTGTTATGGGAGTTGCCTATACCATAGACACTCCTTTAAAAGTGGCTCCATATGGAATTGATTCGGTCATATCTTTGGTCGATAATGTTTTACTGGAGAAATTACGTGAAACATACAGCCGGAAATTTAGTCTTCCTTATCAAGCGATTAGTGAAAAAATGGAAGATTTCAGAGCCAAACGCATTACCGCTTATCTTGATATGATGCATGATTTGACTACGGAAAAATTCCAATCCATGAAAGACTCTTACGAGTCAAAAAAAGAAGAAATTCACGAGTATTTTGAAATGCTCCCCGACACTTCTCAAATCAAAGAAGAATTTTTCCAAAAACTGAAAAATTTTGAATTAAGTGATGTTGCCGACTGGGTCAAAAACCATTTGCAAATGGGCAGTATTGATGTCAATATCATGACAAAAGTCGATAAAACCAATTATAAAGACGGCGAAGCCTTGCCGCCGGAATACAATGATGCCCATGCCGCTCTGCGAGGATATGCCAACAGCAAATTGATTTCTTCTTTGGTTTTATCTGCCGGTATGAGTCCGCGTTTATATGCTTATCTTGAAAATTTTGAAGATTTCTATCCCGATGAAAACGGATTTATAAAAAAGAAAGTGGTTTTAAAGGTCAGTGATTTCCGCTCGGCATTGATTCAAGGAAAATTTCTGGCCAAAAAAGGAATTTGGGTAAGTGAATATCGCGTGGAATCGGGATTGAATTGCGGAGGACATGCTTTTGCCACAGACGGTTTTTTAATGGGGCCCATTTTGGAAGAATTCAAAAACAAAAGAGGCGAACTCAAAGAGCAAGTATTTTCCATTTTAAAACCTGCTTTGGAGGCAAAAAACAAACCTGTACCGGAGGATTTGGAGGTAAAAGTTACCGCACAAGGCGGAGTGGGAACGGCAGAGGAACACGAGTTTTTACTGGATTATTATAATATGGACAGCGTAGGCTGGGGGACGCCTTTTTTATTGGTTCCCGAAGCTACCACGGTCGATGATTATACACGAAACGAATTGGCCAAAGCCAAGGTTAAAGATTTGTATTTGAGCGATATTTCGCCTCTCGGAGTACCTTTTAACTCGCTGAAAACCGCTTCGGCAACCATAAAGAAACTTCAAAAAGCCGAAAAGGGACGTCCCGGGAGTCCGTGCCCCAAAGAATATTTGGTTTCCAATACCGAATTCACCGAGAAACCCATTTGTACGGCTTCTCGTCAATATCAGCATTTAAAACTTAAAGAACTGGATGAAAAACAATTGCCCGAAATAGAATACCGCAAAGCTTATGAAAAAATTATAGCTCCGGAATGTTTATGTGTGGGTTTGTCCGAACCTGCCATACAAGTGCATAATATAGATTACAAAATCAAAGATATGGGGACGACGGTTTGCCCCGGCCCCAATATGGCTTATTTTGACAAAGAGGTTTCCTTGAAAGAGATGATCGGACATATTTACGGAAGAATAAATATCATGGAGGATAAAAACCGTCCGCATATGTTTATCAAGGAATTGAATTTGTATATGGATTATTTAAAAAACCGCTTGAACGAAGCCGGTGATGAATGGGACAAAAAACAGCAGAAATATTTTGAAAAATTTGCCGCCAATTTAGAATCCGGGATAGATTACTATCAAGAACTCTTTGAAAAAACCAAAGGCAAATTTGAGAAAGTAAAATCAAAAGCTGTTGAAGAATTAGAAGAAAACAAAAATAAATTAAAACATATTTTCGGAAAAATTTCTCAAAAAGCCGGTGCGTAAAATGGAAATTAAAAAAATCATCTGTTAAAACAGATGATTTTTTTATGAGGTAAAGATGAAGAAAAATAAAATCAATTCTTTACTTTTGCAATGACGAATAAAAAAGAAAACGATGAGTAAATTTATAGAGGAATTAAAATGGCGCGGATTATTGCATGATATGATGCCCGGAACCGAGGAACTATTAGACGAGAAACAAGTAACCGCTTATATAGGCTTTGATCCTACGGCAGACAGTTTGCATATCGGGAGTTTGGTGCCTATTCTCATTTTGATGCATTTTCAACGGGCAGGCCATAAACCCGTTGCCCTGGTGGGAGGTGCTACGGGAATGATCGGGGATCCTTCGGGAAAATCCAAGGAAAGAAATTTGCTCGATGAAGAAACCCTCAATAAAAACGCGGAAGCTATCAAAAAACAGCTTTCGAAATTTATCGATTTTGAAGCCGAAGATAACCCGGCACAATTGGTCAATAATTATGACTGGTTCAAAGATATTTCCCTGATCGATTTTGTGCGAAATATAGGAAAACATATATCGGTCAATTATATGATGGCAAAAGATTCGGTAAAAAAACGATTGAATCCCGAAAACGACGATACTGCCGGAATGTCATTTACCGAATTTACCTACCAACTTTTTCAGGGCTACGATTTCTTGCATTTGTATAAAACAATGGACTGCCAATTGCAAATGGGAGGCTCCGACCAATGGGGAAATATGACTACCGGGACGGAACTTATACGCCGCGTGGAAGGAGGAAAAGCCTATGCTTTGACAGTTCCTTTGATCACGAAATCGGACGGTGGAAAATTCGGGAAAACCGAGCAAGGAAATGTATGGCTCGATGCCAAATATACTTCTCCTTATAAATTTTACCAGTTCTGGATCAATACCTCCGATGAGGATGCCGAAAAATATATCAAGATTTTTACCTTTTTGGATAAAAATACCATTGACCGATTGATTGAGGAACACAAAGAAGCTCCTCATTACCGGGTTTTGCAAAAAAAACTCGCCGAAGAAGTTACGCGCATGGTACACGGAGAGGAAAACCTCAAAAAAGCCATGGAAGCAAGCAATATTTTATTTGGGAAAACCACTTCGGAGGCCTTGAAAAAATTGGATACCCAAACCTTTTTGGATGTATTTGAAGGAGTGCCGCAGGGTTCTATCGAGAGAAAGAAATTGGAAGAAGGAATTGAAATCGGGAGTTTGTTGACCGGGAGTGGATTTCTATCCTCGGGAAATGAAGCGCGCAGAGCTTTAAAAGAAAATTCGGTTTCGGTTAATAAAGAAAAAGTAACGGCGGACCGTATTGTAAATGCCGATGATTTGATCAATGACAAATATGTTTTATTGCAACGGGGAAAGAAAAAATATTTCATTTTAAAAGCCGAATAACCATGAGTCAATTCTATCCTTTAAAAGTCAAAAAAGTGGAGAAACTCACTCCCGAAAGTGTATCGGTAGTGCTTGAAATCCCCGCCGAATTAAAAGAAAAATTTGCTTTCAAGCCGGGACAATTTGTCATGGTGGAAAAAGATTTGAACGGAGAAAAACTTCGCAGGTATTATTCCATTTATTCCGTTCCCGAAGAAGGCGACATAAAACTGGGAATCAAACTCAAAGGAAAAGACGGTTTTGCCGATTATGCCATGCATCGATTAAAACCCGGAGAAACATTGGAGGTTTCTATTCCCATGGATGATGTGAAGATTGATTTGGCTCCGGGAAATAAGAAAAAATATTTGGCTGTAACGATTGGGAGCGGAATCACTCCGTTTTATAGTATCATCAGGGAAAAGATTAATAAGGAGCCGGAGAGCAGGTTAGTATTGGTTTACGGCAATAAGACTCCGGAATTGGCCATGTTTTTGAAAGAATTAAGAGAACTTGAAAAGAAATATCCTGAACAATTCAAAATGTATGAAGTATATTCGGAATCGGAGGCGGGTGATTTCCCGGGAAGAATCGATGAAGAAATTTTAAAACAAATTCTTTCTGCCGAGGGAACCGGTTTTGATGCCGTTTATTTAATCGGTCCGGACGATCTCAAAAAAAAGGCCGCAAAATTATTGACGGAAACAGGTATTCCGAAAGAGAAATTGCATTACCGGGTTTATACTTAAAATTTATTCTTTATTGTTATTTATTAAATCCAGAAACATTTTTTTGCGTGTACGTGAGAGGGGTACATTGCTGTGATTGGCCAATTCTACATAACCTTCATTCAGTAAACCCGTTACATAATTGAGGTTGATGATATGGGAACGGTGTGTTTGAAAAAACAGCGGATTATTAATCATATCATAGAACTTTCCCAAGCTATATGAGCTAAAAAATTCTTTATCGTTATTACAAACGATTTTGGTATAACCGTCCACTCCTTCCAGGCGGATAATATTGTCGAGTTTTACAAAAGCATATCCGGTTTGCGTAGGAATAGATATGATATTGTTTTTTTGGGTAAGTAAATCGAGCAGGGCTTTGTTGTTTTTATGGGCAATTTTCTTTTTGATATTTTCTTGTGCTTTTTCTATACTGTCTTTTAGTTCGTCAATATCAATAGGTTTTACAATATATCCGATAGCAGCATGTCGAATGGCATCTATTGCATATTGATTGTAGGCCGTGACAAAAATAATTTCAAAATTGGGATCATTTACCTTCGAAAGCAAATCAAAACCACTGAGATTGGGCATTTCAATATCCAGAAAAACGAGATTTACTTCATTGTTGTTTAAAAATTCCAGTGCTTTTTCCGGTTGATTGAAACTTCCCAGGTGAAGAAAATCAGGATATATTTTTTTAATTTTCTTTTCGAGATTTTTCAAAGCTTTTAACTCATCGTCAACAAGAATATATTTTATCATAATTTTGTTATTTTAAGCGTTACTACTGTATTATATTTTCCTTCCTTACCCGTCAAATCTTCCATTTTATATTCGATTTTCCATTTGCCGGATAAGTTTAACAGGCTAATTCTTTTTTTGAGAATTTCGGTAGAGCGGGATTTATGTCTTTTTAATGATTTTTTGTTGATTTCTTTAGCTTTGGCAATACCGATACCATCGTCGCTGATCCTTACCTGAAAAGAATTTGCATCTAATTTTTTAAAATCCAGGCAAATTGTTCCTTTTCCTTGTTTATGAAAAATACCATGATTCACTGCATTTTCAACGATGGGTTGAAGAAGCATTGTAGGAATTTCGATTTGATCCAAATGTAAGTCCGGATCTACATTAATGCAAAAATTAAAATTCTCACCAAATCGCATTTTTTCAATTTCCAAATAGGATTTAAGTAATTTAATTTCATTACGTAAAGCCACACTTTTATATCTTGAAAAATCAAAAATCATTCTAATCAGTCTGGAAAATTTTACCAAATAGGCTTCAGACTTATCATAATTTTCATCATTTATATAATATTGAATGGCGTTTAGCGAATTAAAAACAAAATGCGGATTCATTTGGCTGCGTAAAGCATAGAGCTCAAACTCCACTTTTTCTTTTTGTTCCAGTAATTTTTTTCTTTGTTTGGCTAATTCCTTTTTTCGCAAGAGAAAAGAACCCATGCCAAAGGCAAAAATTACACCGGTAATTAAGCTTCCTTTGGCCAAGCCTGTTTGCCACCATAAAGGCTGAATCTCAAAGAAGAAAGATTTTTTGAGACTTTGGCCATAGGGATTTACTCCTTTGATTTGTAATTGATATTTTCCCGGTTGCAAATTATTGAATTCAATGATTTTTGATTTGGTTTC
>Ga0256835_1000095_pt1 | contig 72041 bp, 73 predicted proteins | sample PIR30metaG_FD_185972 | JGI IMG/M metagenome (GOLD analysis project Ga0256835, IMG submission 185972) | Hydrothermal vent microbial communities from East Pacific Rise, Pacific Ocean - PIR-30 | ecosystem: Environmental > Aquatic > Marine > Hydrothermal vents | place: Pacific Ocean: East Pacific...
GGCGGCGGCGAAGGTGATCGCCGCGGTGAGGGTGGTCTTGCCGTGGTCGACGTGACCGATGGTGCCCACGTTGACGTGGGGCTTGGTTCGTTCGAATACACCTTTGGCCATTTGTGTTCCTCCTTGCAGACGAAACCGCCCCGCTTGCGCCTGGGCCCAAACGGGCGCGGTTCGCGCTTCTTTGGAGCTCGCGGCCGGACTTGAACCGGCGACCTCACCCTTACCAAGGGTGTGCTCTACCTGCTGAGCTACGCGAGCGCGCCTGGAGCGGGAGACGGGACTCGAACCCGCGACCCTCGGCTTGGGAAGCCGATGCTCTACCAGCTGAGCTACTCCCGCATGTGGTGGGCAGGGCTGGATTCGAACCAGCGAAGGCAACGCCAACGGTTTTACAGACCGTCCCCTTTGGCCACTTGGGTACCTGCCCACGAAGTTCTTGCTGGAGCCACCCAGGGGAGTCGAACCCCCAACCGCCCGATTACAAGTCGGGTGCTCTGCCAGTTGAGCTAGGGTGGCACCCTGGGCGCTCGATGGCAGGGGATGGAACCCTGTCCGAGGGACTAGGCTATCATACCCCCTAGGTGCTGTCAAGCCGCGCGGGAGCGGGAAAAACCGCGCCCGTGGACCGGGCGAAAAAGCAGCTGCCCCGGGCAGCGAGCGGCAAAGTGAACATGCGCGGCCGTGCATGAGGGTGCCTGGAACTTACTTGCATTCCAATCCCCAGGCAGGCCGTTATAAAGAAAAAGGCGCTCGAGCACGGATACTCACGGTTGCGGGAACCGACGCCGACCCGCCAAATGGCCAGCTATTTCCTGGAGAACTTCTTCCTAAGGACTTCTATGAGCCGCTGTGTCAGGCTTTCGCGCACCGGCGGCAACGCCTCGGTGCGCAAGCGAACGGGAAGCACCATGCCAAGCTGACGCAGTTTGTGCAGGTAAAAACGAATGTCATCCAGAGACACGTTTACTCTGTGAGAGAGCTCGCGCGCAGATATCCCGTTTATCAGCAAAACCCTGGTGCGGTCCAAAAACTCCGCCAAGCTGCGGTCGTCCACCGGCTCCATGCGTACCAGCCGGAAAATTGTATCGGGGTGGGGAAGCCGGCTTTTTACTTCCTTTAGCTCATCATTGAAGGACACCGCGGAAACCAGCAGGCTCTCGAGGGGGATGCCGACCACCTTGGTATTCTCCCCCGGCTTGGCCCCCGGCAGAAATTCAAAAGCCCCGCGTCGGGTTTGCATTATCTTTCCGATTACGCTGCGAACCTGCAGGGCGTCCACCGGCTTGCCGGCGACATGCAAACAGCAAAGAACCCCCTTGCGTACATAAAGCGTGGTATTGGGATGACCAGGAACGTTGAATATCTCGAGCGCCCCCTCCTGCAACGAAAGCATAGGCAGCAGATCACCCAGGGAAATATGCTCAAGGTTTCCGAAGACCGCCATGTATCCTCCTGTACGCTGCCACGCTAATACATATATTAACTTTTACGACTCGCGGACCGTGTTTCGAGCGACGCCATAAATTGGAAAGCAAGCCGCCGCCGGTTATTGCGACGGCGGCCGTGCTGTAAATGTGACTAGGCCTGCGCCGCCGGCTGAGCTTTCTTACCGCCCCCGCGCGACCGCTTGGACTTCTTGGCCCGAGATTCCAGCTCCGCCAAACCGCCGACCAGCGCCAGGTCGAGCGCCTCATCGAGGTTGCCCACGAAGTGAAAAGTCATGTCACGCTGCAGGTTGCGCGGGATGTCGCGCAGATCGGGCTCGTTCTGCTTCGGCAAGATGACCTCGCGGATACCGGCGCGACGCGCGCCCAGCACCTTCTCGCGCACCCCGCCGATGGGCAGCACCCGGCCGGTCAGGGTAATCTCGCCGGTCATGGCTACGTCGTGGCGGACCGGCACCTCGGTTAGCGCGCTCACCAGAGCGCTGCTGATGGCGATGCCGGCCGAGGGGCCCTCCTTGGGGATGGCGCCGGCGGGGACGTGGACGTGGATGTCGGACTTCTCGAACTTCTCCAGCGGAATGCCGAAACGCCCGGCGTTCTTCTTGGCGTAGGTCAGCGCCGCCCGCGCCGACTCCTTCATCACGTCGCCCAGCTGGCCGGTAAGGATGAGCTGGCCTTTGCCAGGCATGATGCTTACCTCGACGAACATGATGTCGCCGCCTACCGGGGTGTAGTACATGCCGGTGGCGACGCCCACCTGGGGCTCGCGCGCCTCGGCCTCGGGGGTATAGCGCGGCGGACCCAGGTACTTTTCGAGGTCGCGCTCGGTGATCCGGATCCGCTTCTTGCCTTCCTCGAGGATGCGGCGGGCCGCCTTGCGCAGCAGGCTGCCGATCTGGCGCTCCAGGTTACGGACCCCGGCCTCGCGGGTGTAGTGGGTGATCAGGCGCATTAGCGCCGCGTCGGTGATGTGGACCTGACCCTTGCTAAGGCCGTTCTCCTCCAGCTGACGCGGCAGCAGGAAGCGCTTGGCGATCTCCAGCTTTTCCTGCTCGATGTAGGAGTTGAACTCGATCAGCTCCATCCGGTCCATCAGCGGCGCCGGGATCAGCTGCGGGAAGTTGGCGGTGCCAATGAAGAGGACCTCGGAAAGGTCGAAGGGCACGCCCAGGTAGTGGTCGGTAAACTCCTTGTTCTGGGCCGGATCGAGGACCTCGAGCAGCGCAGCCGCCGGGTCGCCCTGGAAGCTCTGTCCCATCTTGTCGACCTCGTCGAGGAGGAAGACCGGGTTCTTGCTGCCCGCGGTGCGCAGCCCCTGAATGATGCGGCCAGGCATGGCGCCGATGTAGGTCCGCCGGTGGCCGCGAATGTCCGACTCGTCACGCACGCCACCCAGGCTGACGCGAACGTACTTGCGCCCCAGCGCCCGGGCGATGGACTTGGCGATCGAGGTCTTGCCCACGCCCGGCGGGCCGACGAAGAGCAAAATCGGGCCCTTGTTGACTTCCTCGGCCGGAATCTCGCCGCGCTTTGCCCGCTCGTAGCGCAGCTTGCGGACGGCCAGGTACTCCAGCACCCGGTCCTTGACCTTTTCCAGGCCGTAGTGGTCTTCGTCCAGTATCTTCTTGGCCCGCTCGATGTCGAGGTTGTCTTCGGTGCGCTTATTCCACGGCAGGTTGACGATCCAGTCGAGGTAGGTGCGAATAACCGCCGCCTCGGCCGAGTCGGGGTGCATCCGCGCCAGGCGGCCGAGCTCGCGGTCGACCTCCTTGCGGACGTTCTCGGGCAGGTTCAGCTCTTCGATCCGCTGGCGCAGCTCCTCAACCTCCTCCTCGCCCTCGTCGCCGTGGAGCTCCTTCTGGATGACCTTCATCTGCTCGCGCAGAAAGTACTCGCGCTGGTTGCGGTCGATCTCTTCCTTGACCTGCTGCTGGATGCGGCGCTGGGTCTCAATCAGCTCCAGCTCGGCGTCGAGCAGCACCAGCACCCGGCGCAGCCGCTCGGCAACGTTGGCCATCTCGAGGATCTGCTGCTTGTCCTCGAGCTTGAAGTCCATGTGGAAGGCGATGTAGTCGGCCAGCTGGCTGGGATCCTCCAGCTTCTGGATGTACTGGGCCACGTCAGGGCTCAGGTACTTACCCTCCTTGAGGATGGCGGCGAAGCGCTCCTGAACCTCGCGGAAGAGCGCCCGCACCTCCAGCTTGTCGCCGGGGACGTCCTGAATGGGCTCGACCTCAGCTGTCAGGAAATCATCGGCATCCTCGTAACGCTTTACCCTTGCCCGGGCAAAGGCCTGCACCAGCATCTGCACCGACCCATCCGGGTTCTTGCGCATGCGCAGGATATTGGCCAGAGTGCCCACGGTGTAGAGGTCGGCCGCCTCGGGAGATTCGATCTCCTTATCCCGCTGGCTGACTATGAAAACTACCCTCTCTCCGTTCAGCGCCGCGTCAACGGCCCGCACTGAAACGGGGCGTCCGGCATCGATCGGCATGACCATCGTGGGAAAGATTACCGAGCCGCGCACTGGCACTACCGGGACACGCTCGGGAACCTCCATGCCTGACCTCCCTTCCTCTGGAATCTCGCGTACGTCAGCAGCACCTTCCCGCAGGTCGGGCTGCGATTTGGTTTCGTTGTCATGTTCAAAGTTACCCATAAGTTTAGTCTACCCTTATCAGATTTTACTGCAAATTTACTTATAAGTCTAGTTAAACCCGGGTCCCCAACCTGCGCCGGGAAAGAAAATCCTTCATCCAGCGGCTAAAGGCCTCGGCCTGCATTGGGCGCGCAACGAAAAATCCCTGCACCCAGTCGCAGCCGGTGCCGCGCAACCAATCGAGCTGGCGCAGGCTTTCCACGCCCTCGACGGTTATCTTGAGACCCAGATTCCCACCGAGGGCGAATATGGAACGTAAAACCGCTTCCGTTCGCTGATTCTTGCCGATGTCCCCGGTGAAGGCGCGATCCACCTTCAGCACGTTAACCGCCAGGTGAGCCAGGTAGGCGAGCGACGAGTAGCCGGTGCCGAAGTCGTCGACAGCAATACGAACCCCCAGTTTCCGCAGGCGCGCCAGCGGCTCCCGCACGCGCTCAATATCGGCAATGACCCTTTCAGTGATCTCCAGCGTCAGTCTGCCAGGTGGAAAACCCTTAACGCGAAGCAGCCGCTCGATGTTGCGCGTGAACTCCGGGTCGAGAATGCTGGCCGGGGACACATTGACAGACATTCCCGGCGCCTGCTCGCCCCAGCGTTCGATCCAACGCAGACCCTCGTCCATCGCCATCTCCAGCACCTTGGCGTCCAGCTGAACAACCAACCCGTACTGTTCCGCCAGGGGAACGAACTGGGACGGTTGGACGAACTCCCGGCTGCGAGCATCCCGCCAGCGTACCAGCGCCTCGGCGGCTGCAACCCTGTCCCCCGCCGGAGAGACCACCGGCTGGAAATGCAGGAACAGCTCGCCATCACCGGCAAGGGCCCGGCGCAGTGCCTCGACCCGCTCCCGCCGCGCGGCGGCCCTTTCCTGCAGCCCGGGCTCATATTCGTAAATGGCGCGCTTTTCCTCCTTGGCTACGGCCAGCGCCATATCGGCGCGCCGCAGCAGCGTCTCGGCGTCCGACCCATGGTCCGGGAAACGCACCAGCCCCGCCCGTGCCGAAAGCCTGACGTGATTGTCGTGCAACGAAACGAAGTCGCCGATCTGATGCAGCACCTGCACGAGCAGGCTTTTATAATCGTCCCCGCTAAGCACCACTACGAACTCGTCTCCACCCCAGCGCGCCGCCCATACACCAATGGGCGACAACGAACGCAGGCGAAAGGCCACCTGGCGCAGGAGCCGGTCGCCGGTCTCATGTCCCCAGGTGTCGTTTATCTCCCCGAAGTCCATCAGATCCAAAAAGGCCACCGCGCCGGTGGACTGGGGCCGGGAGAGAAGGTGCGAAAGATAGCGATAGAGCGCCCGGCGATTAGGAAGATCACTGAGATCGTCATGGTATGCCTTGTGCGCAAGGTCGTCCATGGCCTTGCGGTAACGCAGCACCTGCCCCATGAGCTGCCCCACCTGCTGCACGAAACGTATGGCGTCCTCGTCCAGGCGCCGCTCATCGCGGAAGCCGATGCCCAAAACCCCGTACGGGGCTTTCTCCCCGGGTATCGGCACGGTAAGGGTGGTTTGAATCCCCCAGTTGATCAGCGGCTCGGGAACCACGAAGCGGCGCTCGCTCGCCAGATCGCGGGATACGACCGGTTCATTTACTTTTTGGGTATAGCCCGCCTGAGAGCGCTCGCTGTCAAAGGCGACACCCGGGGCGACGCCCTTACCGGCGCGAACGCGCATCAACTGCTTATCGGCTTCGAACTCCATGATGGATATGAAATCGGGATGGAGCGCGCGTTCCAGGACCTCGATGACCTTGTCGAAAAAACGCTCGGGTTTGGTAATCTCCCAGGCGTGGGTCCCCAGATCATAGAGGGCCCGCTGACGTTCCGTGTTTACCCGGCTCAGAACCGCATGGCGTGCTTTTTCTTCAACGTCCATTAGGTAACCGAGGAATACCTCGGGATTGTCCGAAACCTTTTTGCCCTGCAGTGCCAGCCAGTGATGCTCGCCGGAAGCCACCTGAAACCGTACCCGGGTCTGATCGGCCCCCGCCTGGCGAAGCAGGGAAAAATGGCGCCGGAAAAGGCTCCTGTCCTCGGGATGCACCCTCTCCAGAAACTGTTCAGGCGGCCTGCCCAGCACCTCGGCCAGGGATATCCCCAACACCGTCGGTGCATTGGGCGATATGTAGGCCAGGGTTTGATCCGGCCCTTCCAGGCGATACAAAACCCAGGGACCGGTACGTAATAACTCCTCCAGGAAAACCGAGGACTCCAGGGTGGCCCTTTCCAGTTCCTTTTCGCGGGTGACGTCCGTCATTACTCCCAGGTAGTAGCGCTCTCCTGAATCCGATTCAAAAAGTGTGACGGTGTCCCTTATCCAACGCCACTCACCGGCTCTGTGCTTCATACGGTAGGAAACCTCGACCGAAACTCCCGGCAACAGCCGGGCCAGCGACTGCATTACCCGGGGGCGGTCATCGGGGTGGAGTAGCTCGTACCAGGCACTGGGCCGCCGCAACCATTCCTCCGGCGAATAACCCAACATCTGCTCCAAAGCGCCCGTTGTGAAAAGGTTGGTGCACTTCTCGTCGGCAAGCGCCTGATAAACAACCACCGGGAGCCGCTCCGCCAGGAACCTCCACTCGCGTTTGGGGAGGTTAAAAGGCGGCGGCAGCCGCCGCTGTAATCGCCACCAGAGGGTGCGAAAGGTTTTTTCGACTCCTCCCATCAATCCTCCCGGTATAAGAACGCCTTATTGCATAGGTCAAATTGGTTATACAGTATGATTACTTTCCTGCTGTGTAAGTTCCAAAATAATTCGTAACTTAACTACCCGTCCTTCAGCTCTCAATCTAACCTTTCTTCGCTTCGTTTTTTGGTCACGACCGCTCTACGCCCGAAACGGGGGGTGTGATATGCTACCAGCCGGCATGGAGCGTCCCCTGAAAGTCTTTTCCGGTAAGTCGAACATAGCGCTTGCGCGAGAAATCGCCCGCCACCTGGAGCTGCCGCTGGGCCGCAGCAGCACCGAGAAATTCGCCAATGACAATCTATTCGTTCGTTTTGAAGAATCGCTGCGCGAAGCCGACGTATTCATAGTCCAGTCCTTGACCCCCCCGGTTCAGGACCATCTCTTCGAACTGCTGATGATGATCGACGCCGCCAAGGGGGCGAGCGCGCACCGGGTGACCGCGGTGATCCCCTATTTCTCCTACGCCCGCAGTGACAAAAAGGACGAACCGCGCATCTCGGTGGCCGCGCGCCTGGTGGCTGATCTGCTGCAGACCGCCGGCGCCGACCGGGTATTGACAATGACGCTGCACTCTCCGCAGGTGCATGGATTCTTTAAGGTACCCATGGACCACCTTTCAGCCGAAATGGTCATAGCCAATCACTTCGTCACCCGGATAGAAGATCTAGAACACGCCGTGGTAGTGGCTCCCGACGCCGGCGACATCAAACGCGCCAGCGCCCTGGCGCGCCGCCTGGGCACGCCTCTCGCTTTTATCGACAAGCAGCGCCTCTCCGATACCGAGGTGGAGGCCCGCGGCCTGGTGGGCGACGTCGGAGAAAAGATCGCTCTGATAATCGACGACGAAATCTCGACTGCCGGTTCGTTGGTCAAAGCCGCCGAAACCGTGCTCGACGCGGGGGCGCGCGAGGTGTACGCCGCGGTGACCCACGGGGTCTACGTAGGTCCGGCACTCGAGCGCATAACCAAGAGCCCCATCCGCACCGTCGCCGCCACCGACACCTGCGCCCCGCCCGACCCCCTGCCCGAAAAATTGCGGGTGATGAAGGTGGCCCCGCTCTTCGCCGAGGCAATAGACCGTATCCACCGCGGCGAGTCCATATCCGAACTCTTCGACTAGTCATGGCCCGCAAAGAACGTCTGTACATCAATGGGATACCGCTCATCGTCTCCTTTCCCGACCGGGCCAGGGGCTGGGTGTTGTTTTTGCACGGCGCCGGTGGTTCCAAAGAGCGCACCGCCCGAATAGCTGCCCCGTTTCACGAACGCGGCCTGATTACGGTCCACCCCGACGCGCCTCTCCACGGCGAACGCGCTGATGGGCGCTGGCGTTTCGACCCCAAGGATCCGCGCAACTACCTGGAGGGTGTGGTACGGGCCATCTCTATCCAGGTAGACGAGTTGCCGGATCTGACAACCGGGCTGGCACACATTCCGGAGCTGACCGGTCTGCCGCTCCTGGCGGCGGGAGCAAGCATGGGCGGCTACGTCTGGCACGAGCTGATTTCCCGCGAGCTGCTGCGCCCCCGGGCGGCGGCGATATTGATATCCAGCGGCTTCCCGTTAGACGCCCCCCACGACTTTTTGGAAGGCCAGAATGAGCTGCTGGATGCCTACCGTAACCCGCCGGTCACCCGGGCGATGGCCTATCCACCCACGCCGCTGTTGCATCTGCACGGCGATCGCGACCCGGTGGTGCCGCTGGCACGGATGCAGGAAACAGTAACGGCACTGAGGCGGGCCTACAAGAAACGTGACGGTCGCCTGGCCTATACGGTATTCGAAGGGGTAGGCCACGAGCTTCCCGAGATCATGCTGCAGCAGGCAGCCGCCTGGCTGGAATTTTGGAGCAGTTGATGATCCGTCTGGGAACTTCGGGCTGGCCGGGTGGGAACGAATGGGCGAAGCTCTCGCCCCGGCAGCGCCGCCGCCGCTACTTCGCCCTCTTCAATTCCATCGAGCTAACCCAGACCTACCGCCGGGTACCCGACTGGGATCTGGTGGGGCGCTGGCGCGCCTACGCGCCCCAAGATTTCACTTACTCCTGGGTCGCTCCCCGCCACCTCACTTACTTACCCGGTGGCGAGGAGCGGCGCAGCCTGCGCCGCTTTCTGCGCCGTCACAAGCGGCTGGGCCGCACCCGCGGTGGAGTGCGCTTTTTGCTGCCGTCCGGAACCGACGCGACCGCCTTCGGCGAGTGGCTGGTAATGCTCGCCGAGCTCGATATACCCGGAGACTATGCCTTCGAAGTGGAAGAAGAGCTCAGCGGGCTGCTGGAACCCTACGGCTGGATCACCGTGAACCGGCCCGGCGCCTGGCAATACACACTCAATTGCCCGCCCACAGCACAAGTACCCGGTTACGCCTACTACGACTCACTCGAAACCGCTCTCGGCTACCAGCGCGAAGTAGCGCCCGAGCGCGGCTAGCGCCGCCTGGGCGCTGGCGTCCTGACGGGTCAGCGCTCCGGCAGTGAATACCCCCATGGCCCCAATGGCCCGGCCCTCGGGGCCGTACCGGGCCTCTACGAGGTCTCCCAGCGTCTCCCCCGTCCTGAGCGCCTCAAGCCAGTCAGCAGGAAGCATTATTCCCGGGCTGCGACCCAGGACCTGGCGCCTGCCGTCGGTGATCGCAGCCACGTTGACGACCCAGCCGCTGGCCAGGTCGACCCCGCCCTCGATACCCACGCCCAGCACGGTATGCGCTAGTTCACGGGCCTCCCGGGCGCGCAAAAGCGCCCCCGCGACGGTTTCGGTCTCGCTCAGGGGCTGCTCGGGTGCTCCGCTGGACACGTCCACGGACCGGGGTTCGGCCTCAATACCCAGGCGCTCGAGCGCCCACCTTAGCGCCAGTATCTTGACCGCATTCTTGCTGCCCAGCGCGATGTCCACCCCACCAGTCTAGCCGCAACCTCCCCGGGCCGGCACAACCAGGACCGGCAATCCAGCAAACCGCACGACCGCCGGGACTTGCAGGCGGCAACCACAAGAAATTGCTTTCTGGGTATATATGCCCCGGGCGGGCAACCCTAACATGTAGCGAGTGGAAAAAAGAAGGCTTCTGAAGATTCTTCCCTGGTTGCGGCCTTACAAAACCTGGGTTTTGCTGCTCTTCTTTGGCGCGGTAGCCTTCTTTGCGGTGGCGCAGGCGCCGCCGCTTTTCATGAAGCTGCTCATCGACCGGGCCCTGCCGGCGGGAGACTTTGGCCTGGTGCTGCTGGTAGTGGCTGGCTTTTTTGGAGTATTACTGCTGCGCCACGTATTTTCGATAGCCATGGACTGGGCCTACGTCCGCCTGGGCTCCCGCATCGGCCTCGATTTGCAAAAGCACCTGCTGGCGCGGGTCCTGAACGCCGATTTGCGCGCCCTGCAGGAACGGCAGACGGGCGACCTGATTGCCCGGCTGACCGATGACGTTGAGGCGGTCAAGGCCTTCCTTTCGGAGAACGTGGTTCAGATCCTCTCCGACCTGGTCACCCTGGTCATCGCCCTGGCGGTCATGGCCTGGTTCAACTGGAAGCTGGCGCTGGCGGTGGCCGCCCTGTTGCCGCTGGTACCGCTGCCCTTCGGCTGGCTGCGACCACGGCTGCGGGCGGCGATGATCCGCTTTCGCAACCTCAACGGGCACTATCTGGGCTTCGTTCAGGAGGCGCTTTCGGCGGTGCTGCCGGTTCAGATAAGCGACGCTGCGGCGCAGATGCGGATGCAGCAGGAAGAGGTGGGCGAGGAGCTGATAGACGCCGCGGTGCGCGCCCGCGTCTGGCAGATGGCCGGTGCTTACAGCGCCGAGGTGGTGGGAAACGTCATCTCGCCGCTGATCGTGCTCGGCTTCGGCGGCTGGCTGGTGCTGGAGCGCCAGCTGAGCATTGGCGAGCTGGTGGCGGGGGAGATGTACGCCAGCCGCCTGATCTCGCCGGTGGTCATGCTTTCGCGGATTGGCGCGATGGTCCAGGGGGTGCTGGCGGCGCTGGAGCGAATTGAAGAGGTCGAAAGACTGCCGCAGCGGCCCCCGGGCGAGCTACCGGTGCCCGCCGGACCCGAGCCGCTGGCGGCGCGAAAGGTGGGGTTTGGCTACCGCCCCGGCGAGATGGCGATCAAAGGCGTTTCGCTCGAGCTGGCCCCGGGCAGCTTTTCCGCCCTGGTGGGGCCGAGCGGTTCCGGCAAGAGCACCCTGGCCGCCTTGCTGGCCGGCCTTTACGAGCCGGACGGCGGCTCGGTGGACGTTGGCGGGGTGCCGGTGGCGCGGCTGGCGGACCGGCCCCGGGTGGTCACCCTGGTTACCCAGGAGCCGTTCTTGTTCGGCGCCAGTTTGCGCGAAAACCTGCTCTTTGGCCTGCGGCGCGCGCCAGACGAAGCCGAAATGCTGGAAGCGCTGGAGCTGGCCGGTTTGCGCGAGCTCGTTTCCTCACTGCCACAGGGGTTGGAAAGCCGCGTTGGCGAGCGCGGGGTGACCATTTCCGGCGGCGAGCGGCAGCGCTTGATGCTGGCCCGGGCGCTTTTGCTGCGGCCGCGCTTCTTGCTGCTCGACGAGGTAACCGCCGCCCTCGACCCGACGACCGAGCAGGAGGTGCTGGCCAACCTGCGTCGCTGGCAGGAAGGCGAGCGGACGGTACTGCTGATTACCCACCGGATCGCCTCGGCCCTGCAGGCGGAGAGGGTGTACGTGCTCGAGGCCGGCCGCCTGGCAGAAGAAGGCCGGCCGCAGGAACTTTTGCGGCAAGGCGGCTTGCTGGCGCGGATGTACGCTGATCAGAACGCCGCCGGCTCCTGAGTGGCCTGTACCCGGTATAGCTTTAATGGTGAGGCTTGACAGACGGGGGCCGGCTGAATAATATTGCAAACCATGAAGTACCGGGAGGCCAAAAAACTGTACGCCGGAGGAGCGGGCTAGTCTAGCGCGCGCCACGCCTCCGGCCTGCAAACGTTTGCAGGCCGGTTCTTTTTTGGCCGGGAGGTGAAGGGATGATCGAGCGGGAACGAAGGTGGGCCATCATCGACTCCACGCTGCGCGAGGGCGAGCAGTTCGAGCGGGCGCATTTTTCTACCGCCGACAAGGTAGAAATCGCCAAAGCGCTAGATGCCTTCGGCATCGAGTACCTGGAGGTGACCACCCCGGTGGCCTCGCCGCAGTCGGCCGCCGACGCCAGTGCGGTCGCCAATCTGGGTTTGCGGACAAAGGTGATCACCCACATCCAGACCCGCAAAGACGCCGCCGCCGCCGCCCTGGAAACCGGCGTTCAGGGCATCGACCTGCTCTTTGGCACCAGCAAGCACCTGCGCGCCGCCCATGGTCGTGATATTCCCAGGATTATCGAAGAGGCGCTCGAGGTCATCACCTTTATTCGCGAGCAGGCCCCGGACGTAGAGGTGCGCTTCTCTGCCGAAGACACCTTCCGCTCCGACGAGCACGATCTGCTGGAGATCTACCGCGCGGTCGCGCCCTACGTGGACCGGGTGGGGCTGGCCGACACCGTGGGCATCGCCACCCCGCGCCAGGTCTACACCCTGGTGCGCGAGGTGCGCCGGGCCATCGGCCCCGGGGTGGACATCGAGTTCCACGGCCATAACGACACCGGCGGCGCCGTAGCCAACGCCTTCGAGGCCATCGAGGCGGGGGCGACCCACGTGGATACGACGATTCTGGGCATCGGCGAGCGCAACGGCATCACCCCGCTGGGCGGTTTTCTGGCGCGGATGTACACCGTCCAGCCCGGCTACGTGCGCGGCAAATACCGCCTGGAGATGCTGCCCGAGCTAGACCAGATGATCGCCCGCATGGTGGGGGTGGAGATCCCCTTCAACAACTACATTACCGGCGAGACCGCTTTCAGCCACAAGGCGGGCATGCATCTGAAGGCCATTTACCTCAACCCCGAGTCGTACGAGGCCTACAACCCCGAGGTCTTCGGGGTGAACCGCAAGCTGATCGTCGCCAGCCGCCTGACCGGCCGCGCCGCCATCAAGAAGCGGGCCGAGGAGCTGGGGCTCTCCTTCGGCGAGGAGGAACTGCACCGGCTCACCCACCGCATCAAGGAGCTGGCCGACCGCGGACAGCTTACGCTGGAAGAGCTGGACGGGATTTTGCGGGAGTGGGTGATGGCGTAATGACGGCTTGTAGCCTGTGGCCTGTAGCTTGTAGGAAAAATCGTTTGGGCACCAGTGCTTTGGCCGTTCAAAAAACCACGAGCCACGAGCCACGAGCCACGAGCCGCCGGAGGCGCCCGTGACCCTCGCCCAGGCCATCCTTTCGCACAAGCTCGGGCGGCCGGTGCGGCCCGGGGAACTGGTGGTGGTGGAGGTCGATCACGCGATGACGATCGACTCCATCGTGCCCACCGTCATCGACCGGCTGGAAGAGCTGGGCGCTTCTCCCCGCCACCCCGAGCGGGTCTCGCTGGTCTACGACCACGTTGCCCCGGCGGCCAACGTCAACGTGGCCGGGGCTCAGAAGCGCGGTCGCGACTGGGCGCGGCGCACCGGCGTCAACTTTTACGAGGTCGGCCGCGGCGTCTGCCATCAGGTGCTGATCGAAGAGGGCGTGGCCCGGCCGGGGGCGCTGATCGTGGGTTCCGACTCGCACTCGACCAGTTACGGCGGCGTCGGCGCTTTTGGCACCGGCATGGGAGCGACCGACATCGCCCTGGCCATCGCCAGCGGCAAGACCTGGCTGCGGGTGCCCGAATCGGTAAAGGTCACCTTCCGCGGCCGGCCGCGGCCGGGGGTGAGCGCCAAGGACGCGGCGCTGGAGATGGTGGGTCGGCTGGGCTCAGGTGGGGCGACCTACATGGCGGTCGAAATACATCTGGAAGATGGGGCCGAGGAGGCCTTCGGCCGCAGCGAGCGGGTGACGCTGGCCAACCTGGCGATGGAGGCCGGGGCCAAGGCCGGGATCGTGGCGCCTTCGGGCGAGATTCTGGATCTTTACGAGGTACCGGACTGGCTGCGGGCGGGCCATGACGCGGTCTACGCCCGCGAGCTGGAGATCGACCTGACGGCGCTCGCGCCGCGGCTGGCCGCGCCTTTTTTCGTCGACAACGTCCACGCCCTAGGCGACTACGCCGGGGCGGAGGTCGACTTCGTCTTCGTTGGCACCTGCACCAACGGCCGCATCGAAGACCTGCGGGCGGCGGCGGAGGTGCTGCGCGGGTGGCGGGTGGCGGCTGGCACGCGGATGCTGGTGGTGCCGGCATCCAGTCAGGTATTGCAGCAGGCGATGGCGGAGGGCGTATTGCAAACGCTGATCGAGGCCGGGGCGACGATCGGCACCCCCGGCTGCGGCCCCTGCATGGGCCGTCACATGGGGGTGGCCGCCAGCGGCGAGCGGGTGGTCTCGACCGCCAACCGCAACTTCAAGGGTCGGATGGGCTCGCCCGACGCCGAGGTCTTTCTGGCCAGCCCGCGCACCGCGGCGCTGGCGGCGCTCCTGGGCCGCATTCCCGACGAAGAGGAGGTTACCGGATGAATCCCACATCCCACACCCCACCTCCCACCTCCCGAATCTGGCTTTTTGGCGACAACGTCAACACCGACGACATCCTGCCGGGCAGGTACGCCCCCTTCATGGTCGGTGAAGATGTTTTTCAGAACTACGCCTTCGCCCACCTGCGCCCCGAGTTCGCCCGCGAGTACCGGCCGGGCGACCTGATAGTGGCCGGGCGCAACCTGGGGCTTGGCTCGAGCCGCGAGTACGCCCCCGAAGCGCTTGCGAAGCTGGGGGTGCGCGCCATCGTGGCGAAAAGTTACGCGCGCATCTTTTACCGCAACCTGGTCAACCTGGGCATCGCGCCTTTCGTTTCGGAGGAGGTGGTTAATGCTGCAAGAGATGGAAAAGAGGTAAGTTACGACGTTCGCACCGGCGTTCTTAAGCTCGGCGGCCAACGCTACCGGCTCGAGCCCCCGCCGGCCTTTTTGCTTGCGGCGCTGGAGGAGGGGAGTTTGCTGGCGTACTTCAAGAAGCACGGTGACTTCCCGGGGGTAGAGTGAGGCATGGAAGCCCTGAACGTGGAATGCCCGGTGTGCACCGAGCCGCTGTTGCTCGAGGAAGACGTACTGGACCGGCTCGACGAGGGGAGCCTGCTCGAGTGCGAGGTATGCGGTGCCGTGGTCGAAGTGGCCCTGCTGGAGCCGCTGACCTTGCGCGTGGTGCAGGCGGCAGGGGGCTTTTTCGTGGACTGCCCCCGCTGCGAGACTCCGATCGAGGTGGAAGGCGAAGGACCCATTACCTGCCCCGAGTGCGGCTTTACCTTCAAGCCCGACTGGGGCGACGTGGAAGAACTGGAGGAAGAACTATGACCGTTACCTGCCCTGAATGCGGCGCCACCCTGACCATCGAAAACCCGGAACTGGGCGAACTGCTTATCTGCGACGACTGCGGCGCGGAGCTCGAGGTTGTCTCGGTGGAGCCGCTAAAGGTAGAGCTGGCACCGGGAGAAGCGGAGGATTGGGGAGAGTAGGCCTGTAGCCTGTAGCTCGTGGCCTGTGGTTTTTCTACAAGCCACGGGCCACAGGCCACAAACCTTTTCGGTTGCGGGGGAATACTCCGCAGGAACGGATACCGTATGCTGGCCATCCTCTACGACCGCATCCGCGGCGACGAAAAACTACTATTCGAGGCGGCGGACCGGCTGGGCCTGACCTGGAAGAAGGTCTACCTGCCCCGGCTGGTCATGGAACTGGAAAACCGGCCCTCCGAGCTGGCGGACGTTAGCGCGGCGCTCGAGCGCGCGGTCAGCCAGTCGCGCGGCCTGGCCGCGAGTCGCTATCTGCGGGCAGTGGGGGTGCCCGCCGTAAACCGGCCCGAGGTCATTGAAACCGCGGGCGACAAGTGGGCCACCTCGGCGGCGCTGGCGCGCGCCGGGGTGCCGCAACCGCATACTGCGCTGGCTCTCGATCCGGATACTGCTGTGAAAATAGCTGAAGAATGGGGCTATCCGCTGGTGGTCAAGCCGGTGGTTGGCTCCTGGGGGCGGATGGTGGCCCGGGTCAACGACCGTGACGCCCTCGAGGCGCTGCTGGGGCACAAGCAGTTCATGGGCTACCAGCACCAGCTTTACTATTTGCAAGAATTCGTGGAAAAGCCGGGGCGCGACATCCGCGTCTTCGTGGTGGGCTCCGAACCGGTGGCTGCCATCTACCGCAGTAGCGCCCACTGGATAACCAACACCGCCCGCGGGGCGGTGGCCGAAAACTGCCCGGTTACGGATGAGCTGGCAGGAATCAGCCTGGCCGCCGCCGACGCAGTGGGGGGCGGGGTGCTGGCGGTGGACGTTTTCGAGTCGGAGCGCGGCCTGCTGGTAAACGAAATCAATCACACCATGGAATTCAAGAACTCGGTTGGCGTCACCGGCGTGGACATCCCCGGCAAGATCCTGAGCTACGCGGCAAAGCTCCAGGAGCTTGCGTAATTGTAAAATACGATATGGGTTCAGCTTTGCTCCGGGTGCGGTATGCGCTCCTGGGCCTGATGGTCATGGCGTCCGCCAGCGCCCAGGCCGCCCGCAAACGGTTACGGTTCCGATCAAGCCCATAGCCCCCTTCGTCATGCAACGCCCCAATGGAACTCCCAGCGGGTTCAGCATTGAGCTCTGGGAAGCGCTCGTGGATCGCACGGGTCTGCAAACCCGCTTCGTAATGCTTCCCGACTTGAAGACCCTGCTGCATTACATAGAATCCGGCGAAGGGGACGCAACCATAGCCGCGATCAGCATCACCTCCGATCGGGAAGCGCGTATCGATTTTTCGCATCCCTACTTCGATTCCGGACTGCAAATACTGGTAGCCGCCGCCGAGATGGGAGCCTTGCAAAAGGCTTTCGGAACCCTGCGGCGGCTGACCTCCACCCGGGGTTTCTGGTCAGCCTTTCTGACCCTGGGGCTGCTCCTGGTAGTCTTCGCGCACGTGATCTGGTTCATCGAGCGCGACCGCAACCCCTCCTTTGCGCGCCGCTACCCAGCGGGCCTCTGGGACGCCGTCTACTGAGCGCTCGTCACCGTGACCACGGTCGGCTACGGTGACAAGACCCCCAAGAGCGCGCCAGGGCAGGCCGTCGCCATCGTGCTGATCTTTTTCGGCTACCTGACTTTCGCCTGGTTTACCGCCACGGTGGCCTCGGCCCTCACGGTTTCGCAGCTCGAGGGTGCGGTGCGCGGTCCGGAGGACCTTTCGGGCAAGCGGGTGGCCACCGTGACCGGCTCGACCACCGAACGCTTTTTGCGACACCTGCCCGGTGTTCGTGTGGCTACCTACCCTCTTATTGAAGGAGCCTACCCGGCACTGCTCGCCGGCGAGGTGGACGCGGTTCTGTACGACTACCCCAGCCTCGCCTACTACGCCCAGAACGCCGGGCGCGGAAAGGTGCGGCTGGTGGGGCCGATTTTCCAGCACGAGGCCTACGGAATCGCCTTCCCTGAGGGGAGCCCCTTGCGCGAGCGCGTCAACCGGGCGCTCCTGGAAATCCGGGAAGAAGGCCTCTACGACCGCATTTACGCCAAGTGGTTCGGCGCCACCGGGCCCTGAACCGGGGCGTATCCGGTCGGCTGCGGGTTATCCTGCGGTGAAGATGCTTTACACCCTGGGCCATTCAAGCCTGCCTCCGGAACGCTTTTTCGAGCTGCTCCGCACCCATGGCATCGAGGTGGTGGTTGACGTGCGCGCGCGCCCCTTCTCGCGCCACAACCCCCAGTACAACCACCGGCCCTTGGCGCAGGCGCTGCAGGAGGCCGGCTTCGGCTACGTCTGGATGGGCGACCGGCTCGGCGGCGTGCCCCACGGCAGCCGCCAGAAGCTAAACGTGGAAGCGCGCCTGCGCGACCCGGAGTTCCAGAAGGGGCTGGAGGCGCTGGTGGAGCTCGCCAGCCGGCACACCGTGGCCCTGGTCTGCGCCGAGGAGGATCCGCGCCGCTGCCACCGCCGCTTCCTGGTGGTGCGCGGCCTGATCGAGTTCGGCGCCCTGGAAGCGGAGGAGGTGGGTCACATTCGCGCAGACGGCCGCCTCGTTACCGAGGCGGCCTTGCGGGCGGAGGAGGCGCCGCTTTTTAGCGGCGAACTGGATTGAACACGCTGGCTCAGCGTGACGCCATCGCCCTGCCGCGAACCAGCTGCGCGTAGGTATTCGGAAGCAGGGTGGCGAAAATGGTTTCCACCTCCCCTATTCCCACCGGGTTCAGGTGGCCCTTCGCCGGATAGCTAACTACACCGAAGCTCTCACTTCCGGCGATCGTGTCGAACCACCAACCTATCTCCTGACCGCTTCCAAGTCGGAGAACCAACCTCGCGTTGTATACCTTATCGCCCCATACTGTTGCGACTAGATAGAGGTTGTCCATGAGATAGTTGGGGATGTAAACATCGTAGGCCACCTCGGTGGCGAGCGGGTAGTACGAAACCCGGGCCTGGGCAGCCTCCCAACCTAGCCATACGCCGTCTTCCGTAAGTAACTCGACCACCGGAGCAAGCTGTTGCTGCATCAGCTCCACCACGGCCTCGGGAGCGCTTCTCTCTTCAACCGTGAAAGCCAGAGCCAGAAATGACGCCAGTGTCAGCACTATCGCCAGTTTTTTCATGTCTCTACTCCTTTCGGCTGCATATTGATTCTAGCATTGACCTTTTCTAATTACAACCAAAGCGCGTAACATGTAGTAGGTAGTAGGTAGTAGGTAGTAGGTAGCTTACATCGATTTTGCCATGTGTGAACTAACAACATGCTTCGCACGCTCCGCTACGGGGGCAGCGCGAACAGGTCAGAGATTCATCACGCTTGGAGAAGTGACTCAAACGGTTCCACGGGCCTGCGGAGACGCATCCTTGCGCCGCCAGAACGCCCGCCTGTTAGCATGTAAGCAGCATGGAATCCCTGAGAACCGTCATCGTCGGAGGCTCCGGGTACGCCGGGGGCGAGTTTTTGCGCCTGGCGCTGGGCCATCCCTACCTGGACGTCGTGCAGGTGACGAGCCGCCGTTACCTGCGCCAGCCCGTGACCTTCGTGCACCCCAACCTGCGGGGACGGACGAACCTCAAGTTCAGCGACCCCGAAAAGCTGGAAGAAGCCGATCTGATCGTGCTGGGCTTGCCCCACGGGGTGGCGGCGCAGAACTTCGACTACTACAAGGAGAAAGCGCCTTACATCATCGACCTCTCGGCCGACTTCCGGCTGAAGACGCTCGAGCTCTACGAACGCTTCTACGGCGCTCACCCGCGCCCCGAGCTGCTGGCGCAGTTCGCCTACGCCAACCCCGAAATAAACGCCGAACAGATTATGGGCTCCAACTGGCTCGCGGGTGCCGGCTGCACCGCCACGGCCACGCTGCTGGGTCTCTATCCTCTCTATGCAGAGGGTCTGGTAGCCCGGCACGCCGTATTCGTGACCGTGATGGTCGGCTCGTCGGCCGCCGGGGCCGAACCCGGCCCGGCCAGCCATCATCCCGAGCGTAGCGGCGCGCTGCGGGTGTACAAGCCCACCGGCCACCGCCATACCGCCGAAGTGATCGACTACCTGCCCGGCACCCCCGAGGTGCACATGACCGCGGTGGCCACAGAGCGCATCCGTGGCATCCTCATGACCGCGCAGGTCTTCATCCCCGACGGCTTCTCCGAACAGGACGTCTGGCAAACCTACCGTGAGTTCTACGCGGACAAGCCCTTCGTGCGCCTGGTCAAGCAGCGCCGCGGCATCCACCGCTACCCCGACCCTAAGGTGGTGGAGGGCTCGAACTACGCCGACGTGGGCTTCGAGCTCGAACCCGACACCGGCCGGCTAGTGGTCATCAGCGCCATCGATAACCTGACAAAGGGCACCGCGGGGCACGCGATTCAGGCCCTGAACCTGCGCATGGGCTGGGACGAACAGGAAGGCCTGGAGTTCCCGGGGCTGCACCCCTGAATCAGCCCGCCAGCGGCTCAACCGCGGCTGCTAACAAAGCGGCTCATATTGCGTAAATCGGCACGCCAGCGGGTAGCCATTATTGTCACGCGCTGTTCACACCCAGCGCGCCAGCTCCTCTTCCACACCACCCGCGCGCTCGCACGCGAGCCCGCGGACGCGCGCGTCCGCGGGTGCCGCGCTCAGGTAGGCCTTCAGGTGACCGCGGAAGGCGCGCAGCGCCCAGACCTCGCCGCGGTCCGCGTACCACGCCAGGTGCAGGCGCAGGTGCTCCCGCGCCGCCGCGCGCCGCGCGGCGGCGTCCACCCGCTCGCGGCACACTTCGGCGAAGAACCACGGCCGCCCCAGCGCGCCCCGCGCCACGGCCACGCCCACCCCCAGCTCGCGGCGGGCGCGGTAGTCCTCCACGCTGCGCACGTCGCCCGTCCCCACCACGGGAATCCGCACCGCCCGCGCCACCTCGCGCACCGCCTCCCAGTCGGCCCGGCCCCCGTAGCGCTGCCGGGCCGTGCGCCCGTGCACGCGCAAAAGCGCCGCCCCGGCCTGCTCGAGCGCCCGGGCCACCTCCACCGCGTTTTCCCGCGAAAACCCGAGCCGCAGCTTCACGCTCACCAGCAGACCGGTCGCCTCGCGCACCCCGGCCACCATGCGCGCCGCCCGCGCGGGGTCGTCTAAGAGCGCCGCCCCCGCGCCCCGCGCCGTCACCTTGGGCATGGGGCAGCCCATGTTCAGGTCGATGGCGCGGGGGCGCACCCGCTCCTGCACCAGCGCCGCGGCCCGGGCGACCTCGCCGGGGTCCGCGCCCGCGAGCTGCACCACCCGCGAACGCTCCTCGGGGTGGAACCGTAAGAGCCGCCACCCCTCCACCGACCCCTGCAGCAGCGAGCCCGCCATGACCATTTCCCCCACCGTCCACAGCGCCCCGAAGCGTTCGCTGACGAGCCGGAAGGGCGCGTCGGTGAGGCTGGCCATGGGGGCGAGCACCGCCCCCATGGCTGCGGGGTCGAAGGGGAAATCCACCCCGCGATTCTACCGGCCTACTCGCGCTTGCGCAGGTAGCGCCACCCCAGCGGCTCGAGCGGCACCTGACCCCGGTAGGTCCGCCGCGCCTGCACGTCCTGCCAGGCGCCCGGGGGCAGCGGCGCGGTCTGGGGCTCCGTGGAGTTGTTGAAAAGCGCCAGCACCTCACCGGGGCCGGGCTCGCCGCGGTAGAAACCGAGCAGCGGCCCCTCGCCCAGGTAGGCGCGCCAGACGGCGGTATCGAAGGCGGGCAGGCTTTCCTTCAACCCCGCCAGCCCGCGGTAGAAGGCCTGCATCTCGGCGTCGCAGCGCTCCCACTGCAGGGGGTAGCGCTGTTTGTCGTAGGGATCCTTCTCGCCCACGAAGGCGCACTCATCGCCCTGGAAGTGCACCGGCACGCCCGGCAGCGCGTAGAGGATCGCCGTCGCCAGACGCTGCCGCGCCAGCCCCTCGGGCGAGGGCTGCTGGCCGAACTTTCCTCCGCCCAAGTCGGTGAGCAGGCGGCTGGTGTCGTGCGAGTCGATGAGGTTGAAGCCCATGTCGGTCGCCGCCTCCGGCAGCACCGCATAGACCTGGCTTATCTCCCGCAGCGCGCGCTTGCCGCTGGCGAACGCCGCCGGCTTGCCCTTGGCGTACTTGAGGATCGCACCGCGGCCGAGAGCGTAGTTCATCAGGCTGTCGAACTCGTCCCCCTGGAGCCAGCTGGCGTCGGCCTGCCAGATCTCGGCCACCAGGTAGGTCTCGGGGTTGACCTTCTTGAGCTCGCGCCGCATCTCGGCGAAGAAGCCGTGGGCGCCTGCCAGGTCGCCCGGAACATCCACCCGCACGCCGTCGAAGCCGAAGCGGATCCAGTACCCCGCCGCCTCGAGCAGGTAGCGCCGCACCGCCGGATTGCCGGTGTTGAGCTTGGGCAGGCTGCCAATATTCCACCAGCACTCGTAGGCCGTTTCGTCGCCCGGCTCGAAGGGCCACTTCTTGATGAAGTACCAGTTCCAGTAGGGCGAGTTGGGGCCGTTTTTGACCACGTCACGGAATGCCCAGAAGCCGAGGCCGGTGTGATTGGGCACGAAGTCGAAGAGCACCCTAATACCGCGTTCGTGGGCCTCGTCCAGCAGCCGGCGCAGGGTTTCCTTGTCGCCGAACTTGGGCGAGACCTTGAGGTAGTCGTGGGTGTCGTAACCGTGGGCCGAACCGGAGTCGAAGACGGGGTTGAGGTAGACGAGCCCAACGCCCTGAACAGCCAGGTAGTCGAGCTTTTGGATGACGCCGGCTAGGTCGCCGCCAAAGTACTGGTGGCAGCAAAGCTGCGGCGTAACCGGGCCGTTCCAGGGCGAAAGGAAGGGTTTGTTGTTTGGGTCGAGCCGCCGCCACCGGGCGTTGAAGTTGTACTCGTCGCTGGCCAGCGCCAGCTCGTCGCCCGCCACGTCGCCATTGAGGAACCGTTCCGGGAAGATCTGGTAGCCCACCCGCTGGCCTACCCAGTCGAGGCCGCCAAAGGCCTTTCCGCCGTACTCGTAGGGGCCAAAATCGGCCTCGCGGCCGTCTGTCTGAACGACGTGGATACGATAGCTGGTCGGCTCGTTCGGCAGGCTGACGCGCCAGTAGTCGCGTCCCTGCGCCGCGAGCTGAAAGTACATCGGGTAACTCGCCTTGGGGGTAACGAGCGTTGCTTTGGCGACGCTGCCGGAGCTGGCGGCAAAGCGCACGGCCAGCCGCCTGTCGGCCACCGAGAGGTAGCGCGCCTGGGCGGGGTCGTGCTCGAAGGCGAGCTCCACCGGCCCGCTGGCCTGCTTGACGACCGGCGCTTCCACGATGCGCACCGCGTTCTGGCCGCCGAAGCCGTCGCCTGAGCAACCGTCCGCGGCCGGGTCAACCATCGGATGGCCAAAGGTGGGATCGTCACACATGTCCTTCGGCCACTGGCCGTTGATGAAAAACTTGTAGGTGTACTCGCCCGGCTCCAGGTCGAGGGTGACCGTCCAGGAGCCGTCGGGCTGGGGCTGCATCGGCGTTTCGCCCCAGCCGTTGAAGCTGCCGCGCAGGCTAACCGAGCGCACCTCGAGCCCTGGTGACGGCATGTATTTGAAGGTCACCTGTATGGCCAGGACCAAACCCAGCATAGGCAAAAAGGCCAGTACTTTGCGCATTTTCGCTCCTTTCACGCCCCCCGCGCGGCGCGCCTCGAAACGTGCAGTCCACAGGCGGGCACCGGGATCCTGATCTTTCATTCCTTGACCGCGCCGGCGGTGTAACCAGAAACGAAGTACTGTTGAAAACCGTAGAAGATGAGCAGGATGGGTAGCGAACCGAGCACGCTGGCGGCGGCGAACAGCCCCCACTTGGTTGAGAACTGGCCGGTGGTGAAGCTGTAGAGGCCCAGGCCGACCGTCCACTTGTCGACGCCGGTCAGGACCAGGTTGGCCATAATGAACTCGGAGTAGGTGCCGACGAACTGGAGCAAGAATATGAAGACGAACATCGGCGCCGAAAGCGGCAGGACGATGCGGGTAAAGGCCTGCCAGCGGGTAGCGCCGTCGATGTAGGCCGCCTCTTCCAGACTCCGCCCCAGGCTCTCGACGTAGCCCTTGTAGACCCAGCTGCCGAAACTGATTATGCCGCCCGAGTAGGCCAGCAGGAGGCCGGTAAAGGTGCCCAGCAGGTCGAGCCAGCTAAGCAGGTAGTAGATGGCCACCAGCGCCAAAAAGCCGGGGAACATCTGGATGAAGATGAAGGTTAGCAGCGTTGGGTAGCGGCCGGGAAAGCTAAAGCGGGCGAAGGCGTAACCGGCGGTGGCCGTTAGGGCGATAGCCAAAAGGCCGCTCGAGCCCGAAACCAGCAGGGTGTTGCGCACCCAGAGCAAAAACTTACTCTCGGTGCCGACGCCGGTGAACTGGTCGGGGCTGAGGAAGACGACCAGCACGAAGAGGGTGGCGGCAAAGCCAAAGAGGGCGCGACCGTGCCAGACCCGGTAAACCTCGCCGCCACGCCGCCCCAGCCAGGCCAGCAGCAAAGCCGCCAGCAACAACAAGACCGCCAGCAGCAACACCGCCCACTGCCAGGGGTAGATGACCACCCCGTCGACCAGCTTGGCGTAGTTGGCCCAGCTGACGTGGTCGAGCGCCGGCAGCACCTTGGCCCGCACTAGCAGCCAGCTACTCTCCACCTTGCGGAAGCTGAAGAGGTTGTTGCGCGGGTCGAAGGAGGCGCTAACCACCTGCAGCACCGGGTAGTAGACCAGGATTACCAGCGTCCACATCAAGAGGTGGGTCAGCCCCTGGCCGAAGAGCGGCCAGACGGGACGGCGGCGGCCCGAAAGACGGTTGCCGATTTTGATGACCAGCCAGCTGTAAACGAACAAAGTTACGACTGCCACGGCGTAACCGGCCAGCACGTAACGCCAGCCGCCGGGGATGAAAACGGCGCCAAAGGCCGGTTTCGGCTGCACCCGGCTGGCCAGCTCCAGACTCAGCCCCCAGGTGTAAGCGGCCAGCTCGGCCAGACCCAGCGTCCAGAGGGCTAGGCGCAGGCCGTCGGTTTCGTCGAGTAGCCGCCGGAGCCCGTAGCCCAGCGCGGCGGCGACCAAAACGAAACCCAGGGCCACGAACCAGTCGCCGCGCTCGAGGCCGTAAACCAGAAAACTATTCGGCCGCAGGCCGCGCCCGGCAAAGAAGCCCCGCCGCGCCGCCAAATAGGCCAGCAGCAAACCGGCGAAGGCCGCCCAGCCGCGCCGGCTCACCTTCGCCCCTCCTCACGCAGCGCCCCGCTAACGCGGAAGTTGGCCAGGCTGATACCGACGGTCAAAACGAAGATGACCAGGCTGATGGCCGCCCCCAGGCCGTAGGCCGACTGCCCCTCGGAGCGAAAAGCGGTCTTGTAGGCCCAGGAGATGAGGATGTCGGTCGCCTGAGCGGTCGAAAGCTGCCCCTCGACCGCCGGCCCGCCGCCGGTCAGCAGGTAGATGACATTGAAGTTGTTGAAGTTGAAGGCGAATGAAGCCAGCAGAATGGGCACGAAGGCGGTCTTGAGCAGCGGCAGGGTGATGAACTGGAAGGCGTCGAGGCCGCTGGCGCCGTCTACCTTGGCCGCCTCGTAGAGTTCGTCGGGGATGGTCGATAGCGCCCCCAGAGTGGCGGTCATCATGTAGGGAAAGCCCAGCCAGAGGTTGACCAGCAGCACCGCCACCTTGGCCCACAAGGGGTCGAGCAGCCAGGGAATCGGGTAGATGCCCAAAAGCCCCAAAAGCCGGTTGATGGCCCCGAACTGTTTGTTGAGGAGCGCCACCCACATCTGGATGCTAATCACCCCGGGTAGCGCCCAGGAAATGATTAGCAGGGTCCGGTAGAGGTTGCGCAGTTTTAGTTCTTTGTTGTTGAGCAGCACGCCCAAGAGCAGGCCGACCAGCGCGGTCGAAAGCACGGTAAAAGCGGCGAAGACGACGTTCCAGACGAAGACCGGCCAGAGCGCCCGCGAGGCGTTCTTGAAGATGAAGACGAAGTTCTTGAAACCGACAAAGTGAAAAGCGTTGACCCGGTAGGCGTATTCGGGCTCAAAAGAAGGGGCTCGGTCGAGGGTCAGCGTTTTGCCCGCCCCGGCCACTACCCGAAAGCGACCGCAGTGACCGCCGCCCACCAGCTCCAGCTCCTGACCGACGCAGCTTTCGCCGCAACCGAGCGATTCAACCGGGTCGGCGGCCAGAGTAATGCGGGGGCCGACCACGGCGACGACGGCGGTCTCGGTGGACCTGTCGGGCAGACCGTTGCGCATTCCCGAGTAATCGGTAAAAGCCAGGTAGACGGTCAGGGCTATCGGATAGACGGTAAAGACCAGCAAAAAGACTATCGCCGGCAGCAGGTAGTACCAGTCGGTCAAAAAGGGGAAGGTGCGGGCCAGAAAGAAGAGGAAAGGCAACAAGAAGGCCGCCGAGGCGATCAGGATCAGCCAGTTCGGCACCCCCTCGGGCCGGCCGGCGGCTACGGCCGCCGTTTCCAGTACCCAAAAGAGCGCCGATCCCGCGGCAAAGGCAAACACGAGCGCGCCGCCCAAAAGGGTAATGGCGACCACGTAGCCGCGCAACCCCGGAGGATGACGGTACAAGAGAAGCTCCCGCCGGGAGCAGCCGCTCCCGGCCCTTTTCTCACTCGCCCTTGATGGCCTTCATGATTTCAGCTGCCATGCCGTCGATAATCTCCCTGACGTTTGAACCGGCGTCCCGGATAATCAGGGAGAGCGCATTGCCCCAGGGGCTCCAGACCTTGCCCATCTCGGGAATGTTGGGCATCGGATCACCCAGGGCGATGGTGGTTGAAAACCCCTCGACGACCGGGTCGTCCCCCAGCTTTTCGAGCGCCGCCAGCGAAACCGGGATGCGACCGCCGGCCCTGTTGAAGGCTACCTGGTTCTCGGGGCGGACCAGCGTCTTGGCAAAGTTGACCGCCGCCACCTTGTTGTTCGAGTAGGCGTTAACGACGACGCCCTGAACGCCCACGAAGGGGCCCCAGGCCTTGCCGCCCGGAGGCGCCGGCAGCGGAGCGATGCCAAAGTTGAGACCGGCCTTCTTGTAGTCTCCCAGCGCCCAAGGACCGTTGAGAATCATAGCCAGGACGCCGTCCTTGAAGGCGCCGTCGGCCACGCCGTAGTCGACGCCCTCGGGAATCAGCTCGTACTTGTAGCGCAGGTCTTTGATGAACTGGCCCGCCTTATAGCCCGGCTCGCCGCCGAGGCCCAGGTCGTAGGGGTTGAGGCTGCCGTCGGCGTTCTTACCGAAAACATAGCCCCCGTAGGCCTTGAACCAGCCGTAGTTGAAGTAGGGGTTACCGAGGTCGTAGAGGAAGCCAAAGGTGTCTCCGGTGGTGTACTTCTGGGCCAGGGCCAAGAACTCGTCCCAGGTGGCGGGCGGGGTCTTGACCATGTCCTTGTTGTAGATCAGTGCCACCGACTCAGCATTCATCGGCAGGCCAAAGAGCCTTCCTCCGAAGCTGAAAGCGTCAACCGCTACCGGCATCAAACCGGAAAGGTAGTCGCTGGTGGCGTATTTTCCAACGGGCTCGAGCACACCTGTAGCCGCCATCTCCCCTACCCAGTCATGGGGCACGGTAACCACCAGGTCCGCCGCCTCACCCTGGGGCGCCCCCAGGATGAACTTTTGCTTGATGTCGTTGAAGGGAACCTCGACCACCTGGACTTTGACACCGGTCGCCTTTTCGTAGCGCTGTGCCTGGGTCTTGAGGAATTCGAGCTCGGGGCCGCCGAAATGGGTCCAAACGGTAATTTCTCCCGCCGCCGCAGCCAAGCCAACCACCAGCACCAGGGCCGCCATCAATAGCTTCTTCATACGACACCTCCCGTCGCACCATACCAACTCGCGGTAGCGCCGACGTACAGCGTTACCGCCATTTACCGCTCCTGGTTTCATCTTAGCAGGGCTGAACCAGGTCCACGTTCACAAAGCATCTTCGACTCCTCCTTGCAACCATAGCGGCCCGCTGCGTTCCCGCGCGCTAAAATCTCGTTTTCTGCCCGCCAGCCCGCGGTATGATGCGCTCGTGGAAGCCCTGCAGCCCTACATCGGTCAGATAACCTTCGGGGGGCTCGCTGGATTCGTGGCCGGTTACGCCTTAAAAAAAGTAAGCAAGCTGGCCGCCCTGGTTTTGGGGCTTTTTTTCATTGGTCTGCAGGTAATGGCTTATTACGGCTTTATAGAAATCGATTGGACGCGTATACAGGCGAGTGTGGACCCGCTCCTGGAGGAGGACCGGCTGCGCACCCTGTGGCAACGACTGCTCGACGTGCTCACCTATAACGCGCCCTTTGCCGGAGGCTTCGTTACAGGTCTGGTGCTGGGATTGAAAAGGGGCTAACGGCGGCATACACCCGGCTTTATTCTTCCACCAACCTGCAACATCCCGGAGTCATCCCGGTTGATCCGGGGCGGTAATTGTAACCACATTTACGATTCCCTCACCGACCTCGGTTAGGCTGAGTAAGCTTCGGTACAGCCGAAGGGAGGAATGCATGAGCGCAAGCAAAGACAAAGTGGTCACTATTGCCTATACCCTTACCGTTGACGGCGAAACCGTCGATCAGGGCGAGCTGGCCTACATCCACGGACACCAGCAGATAATCCCCGGCCTCGAAAAGGAAATCGAGGGCCGTGAAGCGGGCGAATCATTCGAGGTAACCATCGCCCCGGAAGACGCCTACGGCGAGCGCAACGAGGAAGGTGTGCAGGTGGTGCCCCGCTCAGCTTTCCCGGAAGACGCCGACGTCGCCGTAGGGGAGCAGTTCTATGCCCAGGACGAACAGGGCAATCCTCTGCCCCTCACCGTAACAAGGGTGGAAGGAGAAGACGTTACCGTAGACTTCAACCATCCTCTGGCCGGTAAGACCCTGAACTTCGCCGTTGAAATCAAGGACGTGCGCGACGCCGATCCGGAAGAGCTCGCCCACGGACACGTGCACGGCCCCGGCGGACACCACCACTGAATAACCTGCCAAGCGCAAGACCCTCGGCGTCAACCGGGGGTCTTGCGCTTGGCTCCCCGGCCTTCCTGAGCGCACCCAACTACAGGCAACAGGCGGCGGATCAGCACATCCTCACACTCCCTCCCTGCCGCGCCGGGGCTTGCTGCACCGGCGCGCGCGAAAAATTTCCCGCTACAGTCCCCGGCCTTACGGTAAACATCCCGGCTGCGCCGTAAAATGCGGGCATGCCAGCGGTGAGCACATTTTCCTTGGTCGCCCGCGATCCCGGCACCGGAGACCTCGGCATCGCCGTAGCCAGTAAATTCCTGGCCGTGGGTGCGGTAGTGCCGTTCGCCGCCGCGGGCGTGGGCGCGGTGGCTACCCAGTCCTATGCCAACACCAGTTACGGACCCCGGGCACTGGCGGTACTGGAGGCGGGTGGCAGGCCCGATCACGCCCATCAAATCTTTGCCGCCAGCGATCCCGGCCACTCCCAGCGCCAGTACGGCATTGTGGCCGCCGGCGGCGACTCGATCAGCTTCACCGGCGGTGCCTGCCATGAGTGGGCCGGAGGATTGAGCGGCAAGAATTATGCCGCCCAGGGCAATCTGCTCACCGGACCCGAAGTAATCGAGGTTATGGTGGAAACCTTCCATCTGCGCAAGGATCTTCCATTCCCCGAGCGACTGCTGGCCGCGCTGCTGGCCGCCGACCGGGTGGGAGGCGACAGGCGCGGACGGCAATCGGCGGCCCTTCTCGTGGTAGGGGAAGAAAAGGGATACGGCGGTTTCAACGACCGCTGGATCGACCTGCGCGTAGACGATCACGCGGATCCGGTTCCCGAACTGGAGCGTCTGCTGGGCATCCACCGGCTGCTCTTCAACCCGGTGAAAAATGCGCGGCCGCTTAGCGAAGCGGAGATTCGCTGGATCCAACGCACCGGGCAACGGCTGGGTATTTATGACGGCGCTGCGGACGGCCGCTGGAGCGACGCGTTGCAGGGGGTGCTAACAGCGCTGCTCGAACGGGAGAACCTGGAGGAACGCTACGACGGGGGCCCCAAACTCGAAGAAGAGGTGCTCTCCGCCTTGAGGAAGGCCTATGACAAAGCCTGAACCCGTACCCGGGGCCGGAGGACTGGTATTCAATTCCGCCGGCGAGGTGCTGCTGATCCGCGACCGCCAGGGGTTCTGGGTGTTCCCCAAAGGACATCTGGAAGAGGGGGAAAGCTTCGAGGCCGCGGCCCGGCGCGAGGTACGCGAGGAAACCGGGGTGAAAGCCGCGGTAACAAAAGCCCTGGGCGTCACCCGTTACCGCAACGACCGGGGCGTGGAGCGCGAGATCCGCTGGTTCCTGATGCTCGGTGAGGGCCCGGTAAGATTGGAGCCGGGCCTCACCGGAGCGGGCTTCTTCGACCCCGAGGAGGCCGAGTCGCGGCTGGCCTTCGCCGAGGACGTGGCGCTCCTGAGAAAAGCGCTGTCGGGTGACTAAACGTCCTGCTCGAGCAGCACCAGCGCCTCTTCCAAACTGATCTTTCCGGGAACCTGCCAGTGGCGCACCGAACCCCGCTGACCGGGACCGTGATTATGACCCTGCCCCGGACCGCTGTGCCCGAATTGCGCCCCTACCCTGAGATCGCAATCGGGGAGCAGTTTCTTCATCAGACCGGGCTTGCTCCCGCTCTCAACCGCCTTGTAGGGGTTGTCCCGCAGCTCGACCTGCCGCCATTCCCCGTCCACGCGATCGTAGATCGCAAATAGCGGCGCGTGCCCGAAGGGGCCCGGAAAAATGTCGCTGGCATTCTTCATCATGGCAATAGCAACTCGCATGGTCTTACCTCCGCTTCTCCGGCAGTATTATAGACCGAAACCAAGGCTTCGTACCGGACCTAACCGAAGCGAACCGGGTCGTTGCCGCGGAAAACATGCACGTGAACACCCTCCGCATGCAGCAGGCCGCGCCGCTGCTGCAATCTGACCATACCCTCGGTGCGGCCCCAGACCGGACGCCCCTTTTCCCCGGGGCGCAGGAAGAACCCCTCGGGAAAAGCGAGCAGGTGCACCCTGGCTGCCCGGGCGCGCGCGGCCAGGGCTCCCTCGATCACCGCCGGCGGAGCTTCCTGGGTGAGCACTATCAGGTTCACGCCGGGAGGCGGCAACGGCGGGGCGCTTGCCGCCTCCACGGACTCGAGCCGGGCTAGCGCCGCCAGCATGGTGCGTAACGCCTCGAGACCGCGGGCCGGCTCCTGCTTAAAACCCGGATAAGCCAGACCCACCGAAAGCCCCATGTCCATCCAGCGCACGGCCAGGCTGGCGGCCAGCTCCGCCATGTGGTCTAGGTACACTTCGCTGCCCCGGGGATCGATGTAAATCCATACTCCGGTGGCCCGCACCCAGGAGAACTCGCGCACCATCAACTCTCCCCTGCGGGCGGTTGCCTTCCAGTGGATACGACGCAGTGCATCGCCAGGACGGTACTCGCGGGCGCCGCGGTAGCGGCTCGCATCCTCCAGTCCCACCCGGGGCGACTCGGGCCCCTCGGCCAGCAGGGTGAGAGCCAGCTCCGGGGGGAGCTGCTCCCAGAAGCGCGGGTATACGTAAATCCGGCCGGTTTCCCCATCGAGCCGCACCTCGCGCTCAAAAACACCCAGTACGTCACGAACGAAAAGACGGGCGCCGGGCAGTGCAAACTCGCCGCGGCGGCGCGGCTCTATGCCTGCAGAAAGACGCACGCTGACGCGACCCCATCCCAGACCTGCCGCCTGGAGGCCGCTGAACCCCAAGCGCGGAGCCGCCTTCCACTCAAGCCGCCATATTCCCGGTAGCGGAAGATAAAACTCCGCCTCCAGCTCCAGCGGTCTTTCCCGGCCCGCCGCCCCGTGGGGTCGGGTGGTGCGCACCCGCTGCCCGCCGGTGCCAAAGCCGGGCAGGACCACAAGAAGCACCAAAACGGCCAGGGCAACTAACAGCAAGGCAGCGCTCAACCCAGCTCCTCCGTGGGCACGGCAACCTCGGCGAGCGCCCGCGCGACCACCGTCGCAGCGCCCCCGCCTTCTATCCGCACCTCGGGGCGCACGATTATCCGGTGCTCCAGAACCGGGAGAGCAGCCTGCTTTATGTCGTCGGGAAGCACGTATTCGCGACCAGCCAGCGCCGCCAGCGCCAGCGCGGTCCGCTGCAGGGCCAGCGCCGCACGCGGGCTCGCCCCCAGGGAGACGTCGGGATCCGTGCGGGTCGCGCGCACCAGCAAAACGACGTAGCGGGCCAGCTCCTCTTCCAGCCGTACCTCTGCCAGCCGGTGCTGCATTTCCCGCACCTCGCTCGCATCGGAAACGGGCTCGATTGCTTCGATCGGATGTCGCCCGCGCAACCTCTCCAGCATCCGCACCTCTTCATCGGCGTCCGGATAACCGAGCCGCAGACGCAGCAAAAAGCGATCCAGCTGCGCCTCGGGAAGCGGGAAGGTGCCGTCCATCTCGATCGGATTCTGGGTGGCCACGACAAAAAACGGGGGTCGGAGGGGACGGGTCTCGCCGTCTACTGTCACCTGCCCCTCGGCCATTGCCTCGAGCAGCGCCGCCTGGGTCTTGGGGGTGGCGCGGTTAATCTCGTCCGCCAGCAGAACCTGGGTGAACACCGGCCCGGGCACGAAGCGAAAATCCCCATCCCGCCAGACATTGACCCCGGTCAGGTCGCTGGGGAGCAGGTCCGGGGTGAACTGCACCCGCTTGAAACCGAGGCCCAGGCTGGTCGCCAGCGCCCGCGCCAGCGTGGTCTTGCCGGTTCCGGGCACGTCCTCGAGCAGTACGTGACCTCCAGCCAGAACCCCGGCCATCATGAGCCGCAAAGGCTCCTCCTGGCCCACCATCACCCGCTCTACGTTCTGCGCTACTCGCGCGTACCATGCTTCGATCACGGCTGCTCCTCCTCTTCCCCGCTCTTTTCAATTTCCGCCTGAATATGCCGCAGACTGGCCTCGGCGCGGGCGGCTTCGGCGTCATCCGCCAAACCCCCGTAGCGAACCGGCTCGTACAAACCGGTAAGCTCCCGCACCGCAACGGCCAGGCGCGGCCGCCGTAAGGCAATACGCGCAGCGTATTCCTGGGGGGTTTCACTCGTCCGCTTCGGCAGCTCCCCGCGCATCAGTAGTAGGAACGCCCGGTAGGCCGCGCGCACCCTCCCCGCATGGTGCGCACTGCGCCGATCGGTACGCACTTCCCCGCCTTGTGCAAGGGGAGCAACCGCGCCGGCATGCGAAAGCCGCCACAGCAAATAACCGAGACCAACGAGAACAACCAGCAAGAACAAGACCCCCAGCACCAGCGAACCCCCCACGGTCCAGCCGGCCCAGTCCAGCACCCGGGGAACGGTGTCATGAAGCGCGCTCGCTCCCGCGCCTCCCGTGGCCTGCGTGGCAGGAAACGCCGCCGCATCCCCGCCGCCCGTGCCCTCGCCCCGGAACAACAGCTGGTACCACAAGACCCAGAAAAACGCTCCGGATAACACCAGAATCCCCAGCAACAGTGCCCGGTAAGCGTTTCCGGCCCGCTGCCCGGGCACCTTGAATATCAACCAGAGCAAGCGGGTAAGGACCATGATGAGTAATAAGGCCACAATCGCCGAAAGTACCGTCGCGTAATCCGAGAGAGCGTTCACCCATGGTGGAAGCCGGGCCGGCCGCACCTTTTTGCCGGCGTTCGCTCCGGCGCCCGTGACGTGCCCGCCCTCGCCCGCACCCGGCGGGTTCGCCACTTGCGAAACCGGGGCCGGGGCGGAGACGACCTCCGCCCCGGCCCTGCCCGGCGGCGCCGGGCGCCAGCCCGATGCAACGAGCGCGCCGGCGATGAAAAGCAGGATCAGGGACGTCGCCAGCAGTGCCCGCGGGGATATCTGGAAGCGCACGCCGCGCTCGAGTGCCCGCTGGCTGCTCCTGACCAGGTTCCAGTAAACCCAGGCTACGAGCCCCAGCCCCAGCACTACCGCATCGGGGCGCAGTGCGAAGGCCCACAAGAACAGTGGCAACGGCGCCCAGCGGCTCCCGTTCGCCGCCAGCGAAGCGGCAAAGCTCCATGACAGCAGGCCCGAAGCAAGTCTGCCGGCCACCGCAAAGCGGGCAACGAGATCGGGGAAGGACGCGGGCTCGAGGCGAAGGCCCCAGAACAGGTAGAGGGCGAAAAGCGGCGCCCCCCACGCCAGCTCCCCCCGCCACCGGCGCAGAAGCACCCACAACAACAGATACGCAAACGCGCCCGGCCAGAGCGCGGGCGGCAGCGCGATCAGAAAGACTACAGCGGCGACGGGAAGCAACGCCTTCACCCGGCCAGTATAAGTACATTTTCTAGCGGCTCCATTAAAGCCCGGCTAACCGGCGGTGGAAACCGCCTTCATCCAGTGTCGCGGCACTGGAACGGCTACGGAAAATCACCGGCGCCATAATAAATAATTGAGCCCGGATCGCCCGCCACCCGCGCTGTCAACCGGCTTCGGAACACCCCACCGGGTACGCGCGTTTTAGGAAAGTACACTCCCCGCATGCAGGGGGTCGCTCGCGGTCAAAATATCCGGCGGGGACGGTGAATACGCGAATTCGCACCCGCCGCGAACGCGGGCCGGTGCCGGCCCGCTTAAGCCGCATCCCCTCAGGCGAGATTGGAGACTGCTCCGCAACAAAACGACAAGCCTGGCCCGCGCGCCCCGGAGGAAGCCCGCCCGCAAGCGGTGCAGTTTATAGCGCTACCGACGAAAATCTATGACGGCTCCGACAACCCGCCCTCTCGTTTTTTCAGGTGCTCCTTGAGCAGGGTGCGCACGTCGCCCCCGTAGCGCACCTCGTCCGCCCCCACCGAGTCCGCCAGCGCCTCCGGCACCGGATCCGCTATTTCCAGATCGTCCCGGGCGCGCTCCAGCTCCTCGCTGTAGCTGTAGGCTAGCTCCACCGCCAACACCCCCGGAACCCCTTCTATGGTGCGGAAAACGGCCATTTCGGTGGCGGTGTCATCAGCCTCCACCACTACGACGATCTTGCTTTCGCCGTCGTGGGTATAAACCTCAGCCCAAGGAGCCTCCTCCAGCACCACCAGCACTTCAGCGAACTTCTCAGGGTCAGCACGCACCACGAGGCCGGAAATGTTCATTCGCGCCACCTCCAGCACCAAACCTTACCCTGTTCACTGGCCAGCAACAGGCAGTCCCCGCCCCAGAACATGATCCGGTCCACGCCAGCGAAGCCCTCACGGCGCAGCACTTCCCGGCGCGCCTCGATGTCCACCATGCGCAGCGTGCCCGCCTCATCGTAGGTGTAGGCCGCCAGTTTTTCGGCGGCATCCAGGGCGACGGCGTAGACGAAGAACTCCGCCCGCATGGCCAGGTCCACGCCCTTCTCGACGTCTATGGCCGCAGCGCGGCGGTCGCGACCGCCTGACAAAAGCCAGCGCTCTCCCAGGTCGAGCGCCATGACCTTGTCCCGGTGCTGGGCGCTTTGCAGCACGATCTTGCCGGCGTCCAGATCCACTACGGTGACCAAACCGCCCTCGTCGCCCACCGCCAGCCGCCGGCCGCGCATATCGGCCGCGCCAACGGCACTTCCGGTCACCTGCAGGCGCCGCGTAATCTTGCCGGCGGAGTCGACCCATACCACCTCGCCGTCAAGGAGCACCAGAACGTACTCCGCTTCGCCGTAGAACCAGGCGTTGACGACCGGCAGCTCCAGGCTTTCGGGAACCACCACCTCGGGTCGCCCGCCGCTACGCAGCAGCTCGACCACGCGGAAACCGCTAGGGCCCTCACGGACCCAGAGCAAAACGTCCTTGCGCACGTCCAGCGCATAAAGCTTGGGCTGGTCGGAACCGGTCACCCGTTTTACCGGATCGAGCCGCCATATCTCCTGTATCTCGTCTTTTTCCGGGAAATAGCGCAGCACCCGCCCGTCCTCGGTGCCCAGGTACACCGCGGTATCCCCGGCCACCCAGGCGCTCACGGCGGCGTCCAACTGCACCGCCCAGGCAAGGCCCCAGAGCGCCGCTCCCAGCAATACTAAGCGGACCACGCCACCGCCTCCACCGGGCAGACGGAAATACAGAGCCCGCAACCGGTACACGTTTCTGTAATCTTTGGTCGCATCATCCCTTCAAAGACTACCGCATCCTCGCTGCACGCCTGCTTGCAGGCTACGCAGACCACCCCCTGGTGCGCCAGACATGAAGCGGTGTCGATCCACACCCGGGCCAGCGGGCTGCGCCCCTCGGTAAGCACGCCTCTGTCGCAGGCTTCCAGGCACGCAGCGCAAAAGGTGCATCCGGCTCGCTGAAAATCGAGATAGGGGATCCCTTCGGCATCACGCACCAGTACGCCGGTCTCGCCAGCGCAGGCGGTTTGGCAGTGGCCGCTGCAGCTTACGCAGGGCGCAAAATCGGTGTCCTTATCGGCATAAGGGGGAAGCACGCGCCTCCCCGATCCCGGGGCAAACCTGGTCAGGAAGGCGCGTCTGTTCAAGTTACTGCGTCCCCTCGTTCCACTTCTTGTCCAGATCGGACTTGTTCCTGAGCTCGGGATCACGGAACTCGGGCTGGAATTCATTGGCCACCGGCGGCTGCACGTCGGCCTGAGGCACGTGGCACTGGGTACAGTTATACCGGGCCGGATCCACCGGCACCTTCTTGCCCTCGCTCTTGGTGAAGAGATCCATCTTGATGTGTGTGGGCGACATCGGCGTGGCCCCAACGTTTTCCGCTACTCCCGGCTGGTGACAGCTCAGGCAAGCGTTGTTCCCCAGGGTAATGGGCACCAATCCGTCTATGGAGTGCGGTATCTGCGGTGGCGCATTCTCGTAAGCGCGCGGCAACCGCTCAGCGCTGCCAGGAGCGGGAGCAGCGGCCGAAACCACCGGGAGCTCCTCACTTCCCGAGGCCAGAAGATCGCTGCCGCGGATGCCATCTCCGGCCGCGGCTGCGGGTTGTTCGGCGGCCTCAGCAGCGGTCGCACTCTCGGCAGGCGCGGCTGGCTCCTCTACCGCCGACGCAGGCGCTTCGGATGCAGGCTGCTCCTCCACCGCAGGCGCAGGGGCTGCAGCCGCCGGCTCTTCGACTGCCGGGGTTGCTGCAGCCTCGGCCGGGCGATTCTTGCTGGCGGCGTCGTACACCAGGAAGGCCAGCACCGCCACCACGAAAAGGCCTAAAAGCAACAAAAGGGCTTTCATTTCCTTCATTTGGACCATCCTCCACTCAGGCTGACGAACAAGGCGTCGTCGTCGCATACCTCGACACAGCGGAAGCAGTTGGTGCACTCGGGGATATTTACCGTGCCGTCGTGCTTACCCACCAGGCTAAGCACATGGGGCTCCGGACAGGCGTTGAAACAGAGCCCGCACAGGGTGCAGTTGTCCTTTACGTGGCGTACCCGCACCCTCCGAAAACGCGATATGAGGCTGTAAAACGCCCCGAGGGGGCAGATATGTCCGCAGTAACCGTGACGAACCACGAAAAGGTCGAAAAGGAAGATCGCGAGCAGGAGCGCCCAACCCATACCCATGCCGAAAGCCACCCCGCGCGCCGCGGCGGAAATGGGGCTCACGAACTCGAAGACGGGCAGCGAAAGCGCCAGGCTGAGCACCAGTACCATGGCCAAAACCACGTAACGCAGCTTCCGGTTCAGGTACATCAGGGGCGGCTCCCGAAAACCCAGTAGTTTGCGCGTCCACTCGGCCAGGTCGGTGATCAGGTTCACCGGGCACACCCACGCACAGAAGGCACGGCCGATCAGGGCATAAGCTATCAACACGAGCAGCGCCCCCACCAGCACTTCACCGGCGAGCACGCCCCCCGCCAGCAACAGCTGCAAGACCGCCAGCGGGTCCGCCAGCGGCACTTTGCCCAGGATACGCGAGCTGCTCAGGTCGCCGGCCAGCAAATTCCAACCCCAGGCGTTGGCGCCAAAGAAGAGCAGCAATATGCCCAGCTGCAGCGCGCGCCGCAGGATGAGGAAGCGGTAGTGTGCGTACACGAAGCGCAGCTTAGATCTCATTCTCGGGCACCTCCGGGGTGAAGTCGGGGGAAGGCAGGTCGTAGTGTTCGCCCGCCTTGCCCAGGGCCACCTCGCGCGGCAACACGATGATCGTAGGCTCTTCGGTCACGCAGGCGTGCTCGCAAAGCCCGCAGCCGGTGCAGTAGTCGGCATCGACAACCGGAACCAGCATGGCGTGCTTGCCGGTGCGCGGGTTGCGCCGGGTGTCCACGAAGATGGCGTCGCCGATGTAGGGGCAGGCGCGCACGCAAGCGTCACAGCGCAAACCCCGCGAGGCTATGCAGTTGTTGTAGTCGACCACCGCCACGCCCATGCGCGACTTGCTGACATCGAGCTCGCCTTCTTCGTCGGTCAGGCTCAGCAGATCGAGCGCGCCCGTGGGGCAGGCCGCCGCGCAGGGGATGTCCTCACAGAGGTAGCAGGGCACCTTGCGCGGCTCGAAGAAGGGGGTGCCTACGGGCACGTTGTCCCCGTAGGCCCCCAGCTTGAGCGTGTCGTAAGGGCAGTCGTTCACGCAAAGACCGCAGCGGATGCAGGTGGCCAGGAACTCGTCCTCGGGGAGGGCGCCGGGCGGCCGGAGCACCAGCTCCGCCTGGGCGTTTTCGTGCACGAAACCTGCCCAGAACGCACCCCCCACGGCCGTAAGGGTAACCCCTTGCAGCGTGCGGAAGATCATGCGCCGGCGGGTTTCGTCGACCTCAGCCACATTCTCCTCCTCAGGCGGGGTAGACCTTCACCGCCGCCTTCTTGTAATCGGTCTGCTTGGAAATCGGGCAGCGCTGATCGTTGGTGACCTTGTTGATGAGCACGCGCTCGTCGAACCAGGGCACGAAAATCAGCCCTTTGGGGGGGCGGTTGCGGCCGCGGGTGGAGGCGCGCGCCTTCACCTTGCCGCGGCGGCTCTCGACCCAGACGAACTGCCCGTCCTTGACCCCGACCTTCTTGGCGTCGGCGGGGTTCATATACACCAGCGCCTCGGGCACTGCCCGATAAAGTTCGGGCACGCGCATGGTCATGGTGCCGGAATGCCAGTGCTCGAGCACGCGACCCGTTACCAGCCAGAAGGGGTACTTATCGTCTGGCATCTCGGGTGGATCCATGTAGGGCCGGAAGAAGATCTTGGCGCGGTTGGTCAGGTCGACCGAGGTGCCCGCCTCGGGGCCGGTAAGCGTGCCCTTGGGAATCTTTTTCTTGGCCTTGCCGTAGAAGGCGAACTCGCCGCCGGGATTGGCCTTGCGGGCGAAGGGGTCGTACTTGGCGTTGAAGCGCCAGGGGGTCTCCTTGCCGTCCACCACCGGCCAGCGCAGGCCGCGCACGCGGTGGTAGGTGTCGAAGTCGGCGAGGTCGTGCCCGGTGCCCAGACCGAACTGGCGGTACTCTTCCCACAGCGCCTTGTGCACGAAGTAGCCGTAACCCTTGAAGGGCTTACCCTCGGCGTCCTGGATGGGGCGGCCGTCGCCCGCGGCCTCGGTGTTCTGGAAACCCTCGCCGATGGGGTCGGGCCAGGCGAACTTGCGCATCTCGGGATGGTTGAAGAGGACGTCAAAAAGCGTCTGCTCGGGGTCGTAGCCCATGGCCTTAGCTTCCTCGAGCACGTCGGGCAGCACGGTGCCGTCGGGCAGTTTGTGCTCCTTCCAGACCTCGTTCAACTTGAAGAACTTGGCGAACTCCATGTACTGCCAGATGTCGGGCATGGCCATGCCCGGCGGTGTCACCTGCTGGCGCCAGTGCTGGGTGCGGCGCTCGGAGTTGCCGTAGGCCCCCCACTTCTCGTAGATCATCGCCGTGGGCAGGATCAGGTCGGCCACCTTGGTGGAGATACCCGGGTAGACCTCGGAAACGACGATGAAGTTATCCATCTCGCGGGCGGCCTTGATCCAGTGACCCGCGTTGGCGGTGTTCTGCCAGGGGTTGTTGACGTGCACCCAGGCCCACTTGATCTTGCCGTCCTCGAGGTCGCGCATGATCTGCACGAAGTTGGCGCCCACCTTGGGGTTGATCGTGCCCTTCGGCACCCGCCAGAGCTTCTCGGAGATCTCGCGGTGCTTGGGGTTGGCCACGACCATGTCCGCCGGCAGGCGATGGGCGAAGGTGCCCACCTCGCGCGCGGTGCCGCAGGCCGAGGGCTGGCCGGTGAGGCTGAAGGCGCCCGAACCCGGCTTGGCATGCTTGCCGAGCAGCAGGTGGATGGCGTATACCTGCTCGTTGACCCAGGTGCCGCGGGTGTGCTGGTTGAAACCCATCGTCCAGAAGCTGACCACCTTGCGCCCCTGCTCGATGAAGATCTGGGCAAGCTCCTGGAGTTTCTTCTTGAAGCTCTCGAGCGGCTCGTCGGGGTCGCCCTTGGCCAGCTCGGCGACGAAGTCGAGGGTGTAGGGCTCGAGCGCCTTCTTCAGGTCCTCGAAACCGATCTGCCAGTGCGCCCCCGCCGCCTTGCGGTGCTTCATCTCTAGTTTGTCACCCGGCTTGAGCCCCAGGAACGACAGCGCTTTGGCCTCGGCCTCGGAAACCGTCTTGGCCAGTTCCTTCTGCATCGTCTCGCGCTCGGCGTCCGAGTACTTGGGATGATTGGGATCCGAGCGCATGCCGTAACCGATGTCGACGTAACCGGTGGCATAAGCGGTGTACTTGTCAACGAAATCGCGATCTATCGCTTCTGGGTGATTGTAAAGAATTTCCCTAAGAATATAGTTTTGAATAGCCAGGTCGGTGTGCGGCCGGAAAACAATGGCGGTATCCGCCATATCGGCGTTCATGTGCTGATAGGTCGAAAGCACGACCACCTTCACCCTGTCGGGCTCCGAGAGTTTGCGGTCGACGACGCGCGCCCAGAGCACCGGGTGGTTTTCGGCCATGTTCGAGCCCCAGAGCACGAAGCTGTCGGTGAGCTCGATGTCGTCGTAGCAGCCGGCGGGCTCGTCGATACCGAAGGTCTGGATGAAGCCGGCAACAGCACTGGCCATGCAGTGGCGAGCGTTGGGGTCGATGTTGTTGGAGCGGAATCCCGCCTTGATGAGCTTGCTGGCCGCGAATCCTTCCTGAATGGTATACTGACCGGATCCGTAGAAGGCTATCCCGGTCGGCCCCAGCTCGCCGTAGGCCTTCTTGAACTGGGAGGCCATAACTTCGAACGCCTTCTTCCAGGAAACCGGCTTGAACTCACCCTTTTTGTCGAACTCGCCCTTCTTGTTGACGCGCAACAGCGGACGGGTGAGACGGTCCTTCCCGTACATGATCTTCGCCAGGAAGTAACCCTTTATGCAGTTGAGGCCGCGGTTCACCGGGGCCAGCGGATCCCCCTTTACGGCCACGATGCGGTCGTTCTTGGTGGCCACCATGACGCCGCAACCGGTCCCGCAAAAGCGGCATACCGCCTTGTCCCAGCGCCAATCCTTCTCGGCCTCCTTGGCGGCGCCCTGCGCGACCGACAGGCCCGCTGCCGCTGCTGCCGCGCTGGCCGCCGCGGCCTTGAGCAGGCTGCGCCGATCAGTAGAAAGGGCTTCACGTTTCTTCGGCTTCGACGGTTCCATACCCCAACCTCCTTTTATGTCAAGCGTTCACTCTGACCATGCCACGGGGTCAGGAGCTTAGACAGGGACATTTAACCTAGGGGTTCCGCGGAGACGGGTATTCACCCCCGCTATTCAGCCCAGCTCCACCACTGCCATCGAATCAAATGCAAAGGGCGTATGGCTGATCACCAACACCGTTTTCGAAGCTAGCGCGCCCGCGATGCTTAACGTCAGCGCGCGGGCGGTCAGCGGGTCGAGGCCCTCGGTTGGCTCGTCGAGGATCCAGATCGGGGTGTCTTTGAGTAGAGCTCGCGCCAGCGCCAGCCGCCGCGCCTGGCCGCCGGAGAGGCCGCTGCCGTCTTCGCCCAGCGGCGTGTCCAGGCTGGCCGGCAGCGAGCGCACCCAGCCGGCCAGCTGGGCCTGCTCGAGCGCCTGCCACAACTCTTCTTCACCGGCTTCGGGTTTGGCCAGCAGCAAGTTTTCGCGCAGCGTCCCGGCGAAGAGGTGGGGCCGCTGGTCCACCACCGCGAAATGACGGCGGACCTCGCTGCCCGCTAGCTCGCCGTAGTCCACCCCGGCCATCGAGATGCGCCCGGCGGTGGGCTCTAGGAACTTGAGCAGCAGCCAGGTCAGCGTCGTCTTGCCCGCTCCCGAACCGCCGCGCACCAGCAGCCGCTCGCCCGCCTCGAGCCGCAGGTCGAGGCTTTCTATGACCCAGCGCTCGCCTGCCGGATAGCGGAAGGAAACCCCCTCGAGCACCAGTGGCAGCGCCGCCGGGGGTCGTTTGGGCTGGGCCGGTTCGTGCACCGGCGGTTCGGCGTCGGCCAGCTCGAAGATGCGCCCCGCCGCCGCCTGCACCGCTCCCAGCGTCTGCCAGGCCAGCGGCAGGGCGAAGGCCGCTTCGAAGGCCGCCAGCGTGGTCAGCACCACCACTCCCAGGTAGACACCGTCCATCCCGCCCCGGCGCACCCAGCCGACCCCCAGCCAGAGGGCGGCCCAGAGGCCGGCGTGGGCCAGCAGCAGGGTGCCCGCCTCGCCCAATCCCTCGACTCGGGCCAGTTTTTCCTCGGCTTGCCGGGTCGCGCCGGCGGCCTCTTTTATCGCCGCCGCCCGCTGGCCGGCGCCGCCGTAGACCAGCAGCTCGCCCAGCCCGCGGGCCAGGTCGACCGCGTGCCGCTTGAGGGCGGCGCGGGCGCTCACCAGCGCCTCGCCCGGCCGCCGCCCCAGCGCCCGCGCCAGCAGCGGCCAGACCATTCCCGCCAGCACGAAGAAGGAGGCAAAGCTGAGGGCGAAGGCGGGGTTGTAGCTCCAGAGGTAGGCCCCCACCAGCGCCAGCGTTCCCAGGGCGACGAAGCTGGGAGCCAGCACCCGCACGAAGTAGTTTTCCAGCGTCTGCACGTCCTGGGTCACCCGGGCCATGACGTCGCCCGAATGCCGCCGCCCCAGCCCGGCCGGGGCCAGCGGAATCAGCCGCTCGAAGAGCCAGACCCTGAGCCGGCCCAGAATCCGGAAGGTCGCCTCGTGACCCAGCAGGCGCTCGCCGTAGCGAAAGAGGCCGCGGGAGAGGCCGAAAAAGCGGACCCCGGTAATCGGCAGCATCAGCAGGTAGGTTTCCGGGCGCAGGGCCGCCTTGGCTATCAGGTAGGCCGAGGTCGCCATCAGGCCGACGCCGGCCAGCACGGTGAATAGGCCGCTGACGCCGGCGGCCAGCATCCAGCCCAGATAGGGCCGCACCAGCGCCAGCAGGCGCAGTTGCAGCTTCACGCCGCCTCCCGGTAGGTGAGCCACAGCTCGCGGTAGAGGCCGCAGCCGGCCAGCAGTTCTTCGTGCTCGCCGTCGCAGACTACCCGGCCACCGCCTAAGACCACCACCCGGTCGGCCAGCGGGGCAGCGTCGAGCCGGTGGGCGACGACTACCAGCGTCCGCCCCGCGGCCAGTCGCGCCAGCGCCTGGTGCACCCGCCGCTCGCTCTCGCCGTCGAGGTGGGCGGTGGGCTCGTCGAGAAACACGAAGGGGGCGTCTTTCAAGAAGGCCCGCGCCAGCGCCAACCTTTGCAGCTGGCCGCCGGAGAGGCCGCCGCCGTCCTCGCCCAGCCGGGCCTCCCAGCCGTGCGGCAACGCCTCGATGAAGTCGAGCGCGCCGGCGTCGCGCGCGGCTCGTTCCAGCTCTTCCTGACTGGCGCCCGGCCGCGCCAGCAGCAGGTTTTCGCGCACGCTGCCTTCCTGCAAGAAGGGCCTTTGCGGCACCCAGGCGACCTGCCGCCGCCAGTCTTGCGGCGCTATCTCGTCCAGCCGCGCTTCACCAGCCCGCAGCCGGCCCGCCTGCGGGGTCAGAAAACCGAGCAGGAGCTGGACCAGCGTGCTCTTGCCGGCTCCGCTGGGGCCGACCAGGGCCAGGAACTGGCCGGCGGGAACGGTCAGGTCGAGCCCGTCGAAGACCGGGCTGTCGCCGTAGCCAAAGCGCACCCCTTCCAGCGCCAGCTCCACCGGCGCCGCCGGGGCCGGTTTGGGCTGCGCCGGATGAGCCGGGGCCGGCGTTTCCAGCAGGCCGTAGACCGCCTCGGCCGCCGCCGCCGCGTCTTCGGCGGCGTGGAACTGGCTGCCCAGGTTGCGCAGCGGCTGGTAGAACTCCGGCGCCAGCAGCAAGACCGTGAAGGCCGGCAAAAACTCCATCCGCCCCAGCAGCAGGCGCATTCCCACCTCAACGGCGACGATGGCCGTTGCCAGGGTGGCCATCAGCTCCAGCACCAGCGCCGAGAGAAAGGCCACCCGCAGCGCCCGCAGGGTGGCGTCGCGGTGAACGCGGACCAGCTTCTCGATGCGCAACAGCGCCCGCGCCTCGGCCCCGAAGAGCTTGAGGGTGGCCAGACCGCGCAGGGCGTCGAGGTAGTAGCGGCCCAAAAGCGTCAGCGCCCGCCACTGCTTGCGGGTCAGGCCTTCGGCCCAGCGGCCGATCAGGATCATGAACATCGGGATCAGCGGCGCGGTTACCAGCAGCACCAGGGCACTCAGCCAGTCGAGCGGAAAGACGATTAGCAGGATTAGCAGCGGCAAAAAGGCCGCCTGGGCCAGCGCCGACAGGTACCCCTTGAAGAAGGGCTCGAGCCCGTCCACTCCTTCACTCAAAACCGTCGCCAGCCGCGCCGGCCCCACCTCGCCCATCCGCGCAGGCCCCAGCGCCAGGGCGTGGTCGGTCAGGCGCTGGCGCAGGTCTTCCTTGACCGCCGCCGCCAGCGCCCCGGCCCGTTCGCTCGACCAACCGCTAAAGACGGCCCGCAGCAGTATCACCAGCGCCAGAGCGGCGAAGACGCCGCCGAGGCCCGCCAGGCCTGCCCCTTTCAGAAAAGCGGCGTTCACCAGCCGCGCCACCAGCACCGCTTCGGCCACAATGGCGGCCCCCGCCGCCAGCCGCAGCCCCAGGCTTTGGCCGAGCAGGGCGGGGGTCCGCCGGGCCGCGCCTAATAGACGCCGGTCCAGCTTCACTCAGTTGCTCCTAGTAGCCGCCCTCGCCTACGCGCACGCGGCCGCGGAAGACCCAGTAGGTCCAGCCCTGGTAGAGGAGGACGAGCGGGGTGAAGATTAGCGCCACCACCGTCATCACGCCCAGGGTGTAGTCGCTGGCCGAGGCGTTGTAGATGGTCAGGCTCCAGTCGGGGTTGAGGGTCGAGGGCATGACGTTGGGGAAGAGGGCGATGAAGACGATCACCGTCGCCAGGATGATGGCCAGGCCGCCGGCCCAGAAGCGGCTGGAGCCGTCCAGCGAGCGAACCGCCACCAGCGCCAGCGCCGCCGCCAGCGGCACCAGGACGGCCAGAAAGCCCTTGCTGGTGTAGCCGGTGTAGCCGAAGAGGCCGACGACGAAGAGGACGACGGCGGCTACCGCCACCCACCACCAGAGGTTGGAGATGGCGCGGGCCCGTTCGGCCAGATCGCCTTCCAGCTTGAGGCTGAGGAAGTTGGCCCCGTGCATGATGAAGACGGCCACCGCGGCGACGCCACCAAGCAGGCCGTAGGGGTTGAGCAGCGTCCAGAAGGTGCCGGTGTACTGCATATGGGCGTCAATCGGTACGCCGCGGACCAGGTTGGCGATGGCCACCCCCCAGAGCAGCGCCGGGGTGAAGGAGCCGAAGAAGATGGCCCAGTCCCAGCGCTCACGCCAGGCCGGGTCTTCGTTCTTGCTGCGGTATTCGAAGGCGACGCCGCGAATGATCAGCGCCAGCAGCATCAGGAAGAGGGCCAGGTAGAAGCCGCTAAAGAGGGTCGCGTACCAGTGGGGGAAGGCGGCGAACATCGCCCCGCCGGCGGTAATCATCCAAACCTCGTTGCCGTCCCAGACAGGGCCGATGGTATTGATGATCGCCCGCCGCTCGCCGTCGGTCTTGCCCAGGAAGGGCATGATCATGCCGACGCCGTAGTCGAACCCCTCGAGAAAGAAGAAGCCCGAGAAGAGTACCGCTATCAGAATGAACCAAACCACGTGCAGATCCATGACCGCCTCCTAGTAGACGAGCGCCCCTTCTTCTCCGGCGTCTTCGTTCATCGGGCGCCGGGCGAACTTGATCATCAGGCCGAGGTCGATGATGCCGAGCACCAGGTAGAGCAGGTTGAAGCCAACCAGGCTGATCATTACTGTGCCCGCCGGCACTACCGAGGCGGGAGTGACCGCGTCGGCCGTCTTCAACAGCCCCTGGACAATCCAGGGCTGGCGGCCGATCTCAGCCACCCACCAGCCAGTGGAAACCGCGATGAAGGGGCTGGCGATCATCCAGATCGAAGAGGCCAGAAAGGCCTTGGAGGTTTCGAAGCGCCCCCAGAGCACGAGACCCCAGAGTGCCAGCAGTAGCATTAAGCCGCCAATCAGGACCATGACCCTGAAACTCCAGTAGGTCCACTTAACCGGCGGAATGTAGTTCCCCGGGCCGTATTTGGCCTCATACTCCTTCTGGATCGTCTTCATGCCGGTAATGCTGCCGGAGAATCTGTTGTAGGAGAGCAGCGAGCCCAGGTAGGGAATCTCGATGTTGATCGGGTTTTCCTGCCGGTTCTCGTCGATGACGGCGAAGAGGCTCCAGGGCGCCGGGGAGCCGGTGTCTTCCCAGACGGCCTCCATGGCGGCGAACTTCATCGGCTGCTCGTGGATGATGTACTGGGTCTGGAAGTGGCCGACGGTCGAAACCATAATCGAGCCGACCAGAGCGGCGAGAACGCCGATCTTCATCGACGAGGTGAACTCGGGCAGCTCGCGGCCGCGCAACAGGTGCCAGGCGCTGACGCCCATGATGACGAAGGCGCCGGTGGTCAGGCCGGCGAAGAAGACGTGCCAGAACTGGAACCAGACGTTGGGGTTGCTAACCAGGGCGAAGAAGCTCTCCAGCTCGGCGCGGCCGTTGCGCAGGACGTAGCCGGTGGGGTGCTGCATGAAGGAGTTGGCCGCCAAGATCCAGAAGGCCGAGAGGTTGGAGCCGAGGGCGACCAGCCAGATCAAAGCGGCGTGCAACTTCTTGGGCAGCTTGTCCCAGCCGAAGACCCAGACGCCAATAAAGGTCGACTCCATAAAGAAGGCCAGCAGCGCCTCGATGGCCAGGGGGACGCCGAAGATGTCGCCCATGAAGCGCGAGTACTCCGACCAGTTCATGCCAAACTGGAACTCCTGCACAAGCCCGGTGGCGACGCCGATGGCAAAGTTGATTATGAAGAGGTGCCCCCAGAACTTGGTCATTCGCTTGTATTTCTCGTCACCGCGGGTGACATAGAGGGTTTCCATAACTGCTACAAGGATCGCCAACCCGAGCGTTAACGGCACGAAGAAAAAGTGAAAGGTCGTTATCGTAGCGAACTGCAGTCGCGCCAGGACTACTTCGGTCATGCAGCTACCTCCCGTGTGAATTTATGCACTATCCCCGGTAAAGATATTACGAGCTTGCATACAGTTTGTTTGCCCTAAGATATCCTAGTACGTTTATCAGTTTTCTATGTTTTATAGCCCGGGTTTGGAGAAAACGGGGTGTACTATGGTGAAAAGCCAACCGCCTGAGGAGGCATGATGCGGTTTTTTGTGATCGGGGACGTTTCAGTAGACCTAATGTACTTTGTGGATTCGCTGCCCGGCCCCGGCGAGGAAATGCCCGCCCAGCGGGCGCTGATTAAGCCCGGAGGAGCTGCGGCTACGGTAGCGGCCAATCTGGCCAATCTGGGGCACAAAGTGGCCCTGGCCGCCCGTGTGGGTACCGGCCCCTTCCGGGAAACCGCGCTTGCAAACCTCAGGGAAGCAGGAGTGAACCTGAATCACTTGCAGGAAGATGCCGTCCACCCCACCTCCAGCATCCTGGTCTTCGTCATCGCCGGAGGCGAGCGCACCATGGTTTCCAGTGTCGGCGCCAGCCGCTATCTCGACGCCGCCGCATTCAAGGTGCGCGCGCTCGATCAAGTGGACGCGGTGATCGTATCGGCGTATGCGCTGGCGGGAGGACCCAGCCGCGAATATGCGCTCAAGGCCCTGGCTGCGGCAAACAAGCGCGGCATACCGGTATTCGCCGATCTGGGAACTGGCGCCATCCGCGCCGCCGGAGAACATCTGCTTGAGGATCTCAGGGGCGTCAGCTATCTGCTGATGAACCAGCACGAACTTGCAGAGCTGACCGGGGAAGGTTCCATTAGCAGCGGGGTGGCGCGGCTACGGGAGTACGGAATCGAGCGCGCCGTGATCAAACTAGGAGCCCTGGGATCGATGGTCGTCACCCCGGAAACCGAAGCACTCGTCGAACCCCATGTCGTCAACGACGTAGTAGACTCCACCGGCGCGGGCGACGCCTACACCGCAGCCTTCACGGCTGCCGTTACCGAGGGGCGCAATCTTATCGAGGCCGCCAAGCGCGCCAACGTGGCGGGTGCGCTGGCGACCACACACGTAGGAGCCCAAGGCTACCTTTTGCGGCCGGAGGATCTGGAGCTGGACGTTCCTTCGAAATAGTGTTTGAGAGAGCGCAAGAACGCCAGCCCTGCAGCGCTGCTCTTTTCGGGGTGGAACTGGGGTGCGACCACGTTCCCGTGAACGTAAAGAGCAGTGAAGAGCTCGCCCTCATAATGAGAAACCCCGGCGCTGTGCGGGGTCACGGGGGCGTAGTAGGAATGCACGAAATAGAAGTGGCGCCCCGTGAACTCGGCGAAATTCCCCTTTTCCACCTCTAGCTCGTTCCAACCCATGTGCGGCACCTTGCGGGCCTGAAATCGGCGCACCGCACCCGGCACCAGACCAAGGCCAGGTACCCCGGGGGCCTCCTCGGACCCTGCAAAAAGGAGCTGCAAGCCAACGCAGATACCCAGGAAGGGACGGTCTGCGGCGATGTGCTCGCGTACCGCATCCTCGAACCCCGAAGCGCGGAAGTTGGTCGCCACCTGGGCAAAGTGTCCCTGGCCAGGTAATACCAGCAAATCGGCGCTGGCGACCCCGGCGGGGTTCTCGGCCACCCGAACTTGAAACCCGGTCGTTTCCAGCGCCTTCGCGACGCTGCGTATATTACCGGAGCCATAGTCAATTACCAGCGTTTTCATAACAGGAAACCAGGGCCGGTTCGCACGATCTGCGGATAGTCCCGGCTAAATTACGCCCTTGCTGCTGGGCAGATCGTCACGGGTCAAGCGAGTGGCGGCGAAAAGTGCGCGGGCAAGCGCCTTGAACGACGCTTCGATGACGTGATGGGCTTCACGGCCCGCAAGCACCCGCAGATGGAGGGTCATCCGGGAGTGGTTTACCAGGCCGCGCAGGAATTCGCGCAGGTGGTAGGCATTCACGCCGCCGGCGCTACCCTCGATTTCCAGCGCCTCTGGCTCAAAAGCCAGGTATGGCCGCCCGGAAAGGTCGACTACCGCGTGGACCAAGGTCTCGTCCATGGGCACGAAAGCGCTGGCGTAACGCTCCAATCCCGCCCGCTCCCCCAGCGCACGCTGCAGGGCTATGCCCAGGCTTATACCCACGTCCTCCACCAGATGATGAACGTCTACATCCAGGTCGCCCCGGGCTACCACCTCCAGCCAAAAACGCCCGTGCTGCTGCAACTGCTCCAGCATGTGATCCAGAAAAGGTAACCCGCTGTCGAGCCCTCCTCCTGCGGGACCGTCGAGCCCGAGGGTCAATCGAACCTCGGTTTCCCGGGTAATTCGCTCAATCTTCGCTTGCCGCACCTTCGTTCTCCTTTTCCTCCTTGGCGAGTTCGAAGGCCGCCTGCAGGAAGGCGTCGTTTTCGACCGGAGTTCCGATGGTCACCCGAATAGCGCCCTCGAGCCCGGGGATATGGTCCTGTCTGCGTACCAGGACGCCTCTCTTCAGGAGGCCTTCAAAGGCCGCCGCCGCATCGGGCGTGCGCACTAGCAGAAAATTGGTATGGCTCGGGTAAGGTATCCAGGTAGGGTGGGCTTTGAGCTCCAGGTAGACGCGCTCCCGCTCGCGCCGCACCTTTTCTGCAGCTTCGGTAACGTAACCCGGGTGCTCCAAGGCAAGCTCCACCGCCAGCGCCGTGGGCGAGGGCAAGCCGAAGGGGGGGAGCAGATGCCGCGCTACGCGCGCCACCTCATCGCTGGCCAGAAGGTACCCGGCGCGCACCCCTGCGAGCCCCCAGGCCTTGGAAAAGGTGCGCAGAACCCCCAGATGCGACCGGCCCAAAGCCTGTCGCTTGAGATCGGCAGGTGCGAACTGGTAGTAAGCCTCGTCCAGGATCATTAACCAGTCGTGTTGGGCAGCCGCCTCGCAGAGTACCTGCACCCGCTCCTGAACAAAGAAGTTGCCCGTGGGCGCGTGGGGATTTGGGAGGAAGAAAACGCCCGGACTCTCGGCGGAGGACATGGCCTCGACCAGCCCGTCTATCGGCAGGGAGAAGCTCTCCTCCAGCGGTATCGCCTGGTAGGGCGTTCCATGCAGCTCGGCGGCGCGTTTGTAGTGCACGAAGGAAGGCTGCAGATCCAGGACCCGGTGAGAGGCAGCAATGAGAGCTGTGATTATGGTGTTCGAACCCGGCCCGACCACCACACCACCTTCGGGCCAGCCCTCAAAGTCGGCGATGCGCTCGGCCAGGTGTTCGGCGTGCATCTCGGGGTAGCGATTCAGGGGCAGCGTTTCCAGCCGCGCCATCAGCTCGGCCTTCAGCTCCGGGGGCAGGCCGTAGGGGCTTTCGTTCTGATCCAGCTTGATCAGGGCCTGCCGGGTGGTGTAGGGGTAGTCAGGCAGGGCAAGCAGATGGGGCTTGAAAACCTTCACGAACCCGATTGTACCCTAGGGGGCGAAACCGGTCGAATCACCAGCGCCGCGCGGCAACCACGGCAGGAAATAAAACCTCTCCCACACGAACCAACCGCCTCAAACGCCGCCCGGAAGCGGAGCCGTGGAACTCGGAAAGCGCAGTAACCGCGGCGACTACGGGAAACGCCAGCGAACCCCCGACCGCACGGATCAGTAAACTAGATGGCATGCGTATCGGCCTGCTCGCTTACGGCGGCCTCGGCGGCAGCGGTACCGTAGCAGCGGAACTGGCCCAGATACTCGCGTCCAGGGGCCACGATGTGGCGCTGCTATCCAACCGCCGCCCGTTTCGCCTGCGTCCCGGCTCGAGCGTAAACTACGTCCCCGTGCGCGTACCGGAGCACCCCGTGCTTCCCGGCGCCCTCTACGGCCTCGCGGCGGCCGGAGCGCTGCGCGCAGCTGCGCTCCGGTTCGAGTTCGAGGTGGTGCACACCCACTACGCCATCCCCCATGCCGCCAGCGCCCGGTTGGCGGAGCTGACAATACCGCTGGTACACACGCTCCACGGCACCGACGTAAACCTGCTGGGTCTCGACCCGGTATTCCGCGAGGTGACAGCGCTAGCCCTTGCGGGAACCCGGGTGACGGCCGTGTCTCGATCCCTGGCGGCGCAGGCGCGGGTCGCTTTTGGGGTAGACGCTGCGGTCGTGCCCAACTTCGTGGATGCCGAACGCTTCGCACCCCGCCCGGAGTTGAAAACGCGCTACGTGGAAACCGGCGAGGCGATGATAGTGCACGCATCTAATTTTCGCGCGATCAAGCGCACGCCCGATCTGATACGCGCCTTCGCCCACCTGTTGCGGATGGGCGTCAGAGCCCGGCTGGTTTTCCTGGGGGACGGTCCGGAACGTCCCCTGGCAGCCCGCATCGCCCGCATTCTGGGAGTGCGGGAGCGGGTGCGCTTCCTGCCTCCCACCACCCGCCCCGAGGAGGTAGTGGGAGCCGCCGATCTCTTCTGGCTGCACTCGCAAGAGGAGTCATTCGGGCTGGCAGCGCTGGAAGCGCTGGCCTCCGGGGTGCCGGTGGTGGCTACCCGGATCGGCGGATTGAGCGAGGTGGTACGTCACGGCGAAACCGGCTGGCTGGTGGAACTGGGGGACGTACACGCCCAGGCCGCCGCCAGCGCCCGCCTGCTGGCCGATCCCGGAACGCTGGCGGAAATGCGACGGGCGGCGCGCGCCGATGCCCGCAGCCGTTTCCACCCGGAGCGCATCGTCGACTCGTACTTGAATATCTACCAGGAAGTCAGAGTGTAGGCTCGGGTACGACCGTGATCGGTTTCTTTTCCGCACGTGCCCGCAGCGATTCCCGGGAGCCATAATCGGTAGCCACGGGCAGTGCCCCGGGCTCGATGGACACCTCGAGGATGTCGGAGGCGGGCAGCGCCTCGCCGTCGGTTTGTAGTTGAACGGGGCGGTCGAAGACGATCCGCACGTTCATCCCGCCCCGGTGACCCACGCGCGCATGGCCCAGATGCCGACCGAGCAACAAACGGGGCAAAATCCCCAATACTCCGGCGCGGCCGAAAGCCCCGGCCCAAATGAACTCCATCCGGCCGTCATCGGGTCGCGCCATCGGCGCGATAGGAAATCCGCCGCCGTAGGTGGTGCTGTTCATGACCGCGCCAAGGAGCATGGGGCCGGAATATACCTCCTTCCCGTCCACCAGCGCAATTGCCCGGGGCAGCTCCAGGTCTCCGAGCACCGAAGCCAGCGCCCACAGATAGCGCGGCAGGCCGCGCAGATAACCGGGCGCGGCCTCGGCGCGTTCGGCTACCGCCGCGTCAAAACCAGCGGTGGCGCTCGAGGCGAAGGGTTCGTTGCCCACGCACCCCCTGTCAAAGCGCGCGATCCCGCCCCACAGGGCCGTGGCCAGGGCGCGCTCGAGGCCCATCCGGTGCAGCCCCGCCATACGCGCGATGTCGTTTCCGGAACCGGACGGCACCAAACCCAATACCTGCCCCGGACCCAGGGCGCGCACAACCTCATGGGCGGTTCCGTCACCGCCCACCGCCACCACCCGTGCATCCGGCGGCGACATACGTGTCAGTTCGCTGGCGTGCCCGGGACTCTCGGTCGTCCAAACCGGCACCTCGGGCGCCCAGCGGTGCACCCACGCTTTTATGCGCGCAATCCGGGATCCAGCGAGGCCCCGTCCCGCCACCGGATTGACCACAATGACCGCGGGATCCATTGGCCCATTGTATACGCCGGTGAGATAATGTCCTCCATGGGTATGCTGGCCCGTTTCCTGGAAGGAGCACCGCCACCGACCCGGTTCTGGCTTACCCGCGCGGGTCCGGTAGAAAATCCCGGTGGAGTCCTGTACAGCCACCCGGGTTTGCCTCTTTCTAACGCGGGTACCATCGCTATCAGAGACCTTGCCAGGCGGCTTGACGGAAAGGCTGTGGCCCACGTTTACGCCGCGGACAGCCAGGCCGAAAGCGAGGCCGCCCGGATACTCGCAGAACTGCTGGACGCCCGCCATACGCTGGCACCCGAGCTGCGCGAACGCTCCTGGGGCAGCTGGGAGGGAATGTCCTTCACGGAGGTACGCGACCGCTATCCCGCCGCCGTGGAAAGCTGGAAAAGCGATGAGGCCGGTTTCTCCCCGCCAGGCGGTGAAAGCCTGCTAGATGTCCGCAGCAGGTCCCTACCATTCCTGGAGCAAATACGTAAACGACACACGGCCGCGACGGTGGTGATCGTGGGCAACTGCGCGGTCAACAGGGTGGCGCTGGCGATGGCGCTGCCGTTTCTGACCCCCGCCGAAGGGCTGCGCCTGGAGCAGGACTACGCTTCCTGGACGGAGCTGCGCTTCTACGGAGCCGACGGCGTTCTTGTACGCCTCAATACCTGAGAGCAGTGCTACAATCAAGACAAGCATGGTACGGCCGGTACGCCCCGACGACCTGAGCGGTCTGCTAGCGCTGCTGCGCTGGATGGACGCCAACCCCTCCCGCCGCGTCCTCGCCCCGGAAGCGCGCAGCGAAGACGAGCTCTGGTGGGCCGCCGATGAAGGCTGGGTGCTGGATCACAACGGCAAAATCGCCGGCTACGCGGCCCTTTACCCCTTCCGCCAGGGCGGAGCCCTGGAGGGGCCGCTGGCCCGCGACGCCGACCCGGCGCCGCTGCTGGAGCAGGCCGATCACGAAGCCGCCCTGCGAAACTGGCACACTTTGTACGCCTTCCCCCACGAGACCAACACCGAGCTGCAAAACATCCTCAAGGGCGCCGGCTACGCGCCCTTGCACACCTCCTATTTTTTCACCACGCCCCCGCGTGACCTCACCTACCCCCCGCCCGCAGGCGTGCGTATAGAACACGTGGAGAACCTGGACCCCGCCGTCTACTGCGACCTATACCGCAGAAGTGAAGACGCCTGGAGCATGCGTCTCGACTGGCCGGCGCTCAAGCTGATCGAGCATTTCAACCGCCCCGACGTTGACCTCTGGTACGCCCTGGAAAACGACCGCCCGGTGGGACTGGTGGAACTCGAAACTGCCCCCGAGGGGGCCGAGATCGCCTACCTGGGCGTCATTCCCGAAGCCCGGGGCCGCGGGGTGGGGCGGGCGCTCCTGGCGGTAGCCGCGGCCCACGCCTTCGCACGCGGGGCCCACCAGCTAAAGGTACGCGCCCACGACCACGAGAAAGCCGCCATGGCGCTCTACGAGCGTTTGGGGTTCACGCTCGCCGACGCTGTAGTGACCTTCGCCAAAGAGCTAGGCTGATTATCAGCAGCGCAGAAAAAAGAATTGCTGCCCGTTCCGGATACCAGCGCCGGTAGACTATACGAACCGGGAAGGGACGCCCCAGCTTGGCGCGCCAGACATAGGTTCGGCCTTCCACCTCGGTGGCGTTGCTGGCGCGCGCCGGCCACGGAGCCTCGACCTTGAAGGTGAAGGGCAAACCCAGCGCCCGCACGAAAGGGGGCAGCTCGGTTACCCGGGCGACGTCGAGCTCGCCCGCCAGCTGGTAATCCTCGAATACCACCCAGCTAGTCCGCGAAAAGACCAGACCGCTGGAATCGGTGTAGGCAAAGCGTCCCGGAAGCCAGCCGCTGAGCCGATCCCACCCGGCGAGCTTTAGCGGCTGGACGGCACTGAGACGCGTGGCGGAGAGCCGCACGTCCCGGAAACCGCTTCGGCGCAGCTGGCTGGCGATACTGCCCCCCTGCCCCGAAAGCGCGTCGCCTTCGAGCCGCACCGTCAGGTCCATGGAGCCGTCTTCGTGCCAGGTCAGCTTGGCCTCGGTCTCGAGGCAGCCGGAGAGAACGAGCGTAATCGCAATAAGTGCCGACAGAAGAGCCGCTTTCCGCAACAGGTACATTTCGTTGCCCTTTATAGCCCGTTTGGATGAGGAAACGGTGCCGGGCCGCCGCTTCGCCGGAATCGAGGTCCGCCGTCCGGTAGCATTAAGATATAATATGTCCAAATGAATTCGCTCCTCGTTCGGGGACTGCTCGCAACCTTGTTGCTCTTCGCGAGCGCAGCCCTGCCCTACTTGACGAGCGCTACCGGGGCGGTAGCCAACCATCCCGACCGCAGCCCCCTTTTCGCAGCGCTGCTGGTGACGCTGGCGGGAGGAGCCTGGCTGCTGCTTGCCAGGGCGACTTCAAGGGCTCTGGGAGCAACCGGAGCGTTTCTGCTGGCCCCGGGGGCGGTTGTCGCCCTGGCCGCCGCCACCGCCATCGGTGCGGCCGATTGTTATTACGACGCCTGTCCCTACGCTGCCTTCTTCGGGCTCTTTTGGGTGCTAGTCCTGGGGTATCCCCTGGCCGTCTTCCTCCTGGCGCTCGGGTTCAGGAACGACGCCGCGCTGCCGCTGGGTTACCTGGCGCTGACGCTGCCCTACGCCGTCGTCATGTTCTTCGCGGGCGCGCTTATGCCCTCGGTTCAGCGGCTCTTGGCGGCCGTCGCCCCATATGCGTTGTTGTATACGCTCCATCGTCTTGCGCTCACGCAACCGGGCGGCCCCGGCCACGGCACCGCCCCGCTTGCCGCCAGGCCAACCTACGCCATCCTTTCGCTTTACCTGCTCAGAGCAGGTGGGGCCATCGCAGCCATCTTTTTCCTGTTCATCTTCGTCTACGCGGTGTCGCATTTCGACGTGATGGACCTCCTCATGAGGATGGGGTACGTCCCCACGATGGTCTTCATCGCGACCCTTCTTCTGTGGCCTACGCTCTTCGCCGCAGGTGCGGGGCTCAGCCTTTTGGTGGAGGGGGATCGCCCGGCGGGCTGACGCCACCGAAGGCGCGCCCACCTGCTAGGCTGAACCTATGCGCAACCTCGACGCCCACGAGGACTACAAGGTCGACAAACACCAGCTGCACCGCGACCTGGCCAACCTGACCGCAAGTTTTCCCGCGCCCCGTGAGGCCTACCCCGCCCCCTACGGAGTGGTCGGTTATGGCGAGGCCTGGTGGCCCGCAGAGCTGGCCCACCTCTGGATCCCCCGGCTGATGACCGAGGGCGGCACCCAGTTCGTGCTGCAGGGCGGACTCGACCTGGGGGCGGCCGCCGGCGCTGCGGCCGCAGCCGAGGCCAGCGGCGCCCGGGTGGTGCGCGTGGGCTTTAGCGCCGAGGTGGACGTGCCGGTGGAGCCGCATCCGCTCAGCCCCTACCGCTACCTGCGCTTCCTGCAGGAGGCCACCGGCGAGGCCGAGACTGGCGCGCGGGTGGACCGCGCCCTCGAAACGCTGGCCGCGGGCCTGACGCCCGAGGTGCCCACCGAGGACAACCCGGCCAAGTTCTTCGCCTGGAACCTGGTCGAGCGCATCCCAGTTTGGGTGGTCTCCGAGCGCTACGTCTGGCTGGCGGCCGCGCTGCAGCAGACGTTTGCGCGCATCGCTGGCAGCCTCTCCATCGCCCCGCCCCCCGGCAGCCTCGAGTTCTTCATCACCGCGCTGGAGGCGCGCCACGAGCAGGGCGACCCGCTGGCGGCGGTGGTGGTGGGCGAAGACGAACGCACCCGGCTGGCTGTGGAAATTCTCGAAACCCGTGTTGACACAATCCTGGAGCTTCCCAACCCCCCGGCCGCAGGACTCGTGCCTGAGATCATGGCCGCCTGGTACTTCGTAGCCTGGGCAGCCTACTACCTGGCCATCCTTTACGGACGTGACCCGGCCGACAGCGAGGTGCTGGCGCGCCTGCGCGCAGAAGCGTGAGCCGGCCTGCGTTTCCCACCCCGCCCGATCTGGCGAGCGCCGCGCGGCTGCAGCGGGAGCTGGTGAAAGGCGTAAAGCTAAGCGGCGACTGGCGGCACGTACGTCGCCTGGCGGCGCTGGATGCCTCTATCAAACGCGGGGGAGAACTGGTTGCGGCAGCGGTGCTCTGGGATCTAGACAGCGGGATGGCGCTGGAAGCGGGCATCGCCCGCATTCCCGCAGAAGGGGTATTCCCGTACGTTCCCGGCTACCTCTCGTTCCGCGAAGCACCGGTATATCTGGCCGCTCTGGAGCAACTAAGTTCCCCGCCCGATGCGCTGCTGGTCGACGGTCACGGCATTGCCCACCCGCGCGGGCTGGGAATCGCAACCCATCTGGGGCTGCACACCGGCCTCGCGAGTATCGGCGTAGCCAAGAGCCGCCTCTTCGGCGAGGCACACTCCCCCCTGAGCCTAGAGGCGGGCGCCGCGGTGCCGCTTTGCGCCGCCGACGCCCCACTGGGCGAGCCCTGCACCAAGGGGATGCAGATCGGCTGGGCGGTGCGCACCCGTAGTCGCGTAAAACCGGTCTACGTTTCCCCCGGCCACCGCACCGGCATCGTGCAGGCCCTCGAAACGGTGCTCATGCTGCCCCGCAACACCAAACTGCCGGAACCGCTGCGCCAGGCGCACCTGTGGGCGGGCCGCGCCCGCCGCGAAGGCTTGGAAGGGCGCCTGGTTTTCGGGTAAAACGAGTTGTGGCTTCTTCTCCCCGCCCCAACGTGGTATACCGCACGGTAAAACGGATCGTACGCGGCCTGTTTCGCATCTTCTACCGTATCGAGGTGGAAGGCGTCGAGCACGTGCCGATGGTTGGTCCTGTCGTCATAGCCGCCAATCATCATTCCTTCCTGGACCCGCTCATAGTCGGGGTGGTGCTGCCCCGTCCCATCGCCTTCATCGCCCGCGGCGACCTCTTCCGTATCCCCGGCCTGGGATGGCTGCTGCGGAAACTCTACGCCATCCCCATCGAGCGCGGTTCCGGAGATCTCGCCGCAGTCAAGGCGGCCATTCGCGAACTGCGCGCCGGCATGGCTTTCGGCATCTTTCCCGAGGGCAGGCGCAGTCGCAGCGGAGTGCTCGAGCCCTTCAAAACGGGAACCGCAGCCATTGCCCTGCGTACCGGCGCGCTGGTGCTACCGGTAGCCATAATAGGCACCCGGGAGGTGTGGCCTCCGGGAAGAAAACCCCGACTGCGAGGGAAAATTCGCGTGGTAATCGGCGACCCTCTGGACCTGGGAAGCGCTGCAGGACGGCTTGATAAACCACACCTTGAAAAGGCGTCGCGGAAAATCGAAGCCGCGGTAGCCCGGTTACTTCCAGAAGATTACTTATCGGAAAAATACCTTAACGAAACACCCCAACGGCAAGAAACGCAAGAAAACGCGGACCAGGCTTGAATTTTTGAGGTCAGGCATGGTATAGTCCATAAGGAAAGCAACATTCAAGGAGGTGCACGTATGGCAAACAAGAAGAAGACGGTTACGAAATCGGATCTGGTCAACCACGTCGCCGAGATCACCGGGTTGAAGAAAAAAGACGCGAAGGCCTGCATCGATACCTTCCTCGATGAAATTGCCACTTTTCTCGATCGCGACTACAAGGTGCAGCTGACCGGCTTCGGCACCTTCGAGGTGCGCAAGCGCAAAGCCCGCACCGGCGTTAAGCCTGGCACCACCGAAAAGATCAAGATCCCCGCCTCCAAGTACCCGGCCTTCAAACCCGGCAAGGCGCTGAAGGAGAAAGTGCGCGTATAAAACCGGTACGCGAAAAAAGCAGGCCCGCGGGCCTGCTTTTATTTTGGCCCCTGCCTACCCTAACTATGCGGGCGGACGCGGAAGCCGCTCGAGCACAGAACGCAGCTCGGCAAAGCTGCCCCAGTTGGCCCGTCCGTCGATGATGACGACCGGAGCTACCCGCACGCCATAGTCTTGCACGGCCTCCTTGGAAACCTCGGGACGGCTCAGGTCCCGCTCCTCGTAGACCACGTCGCGCGCCTCGAGCCAGGCCTTGACCGCCGCGCAGTCGGGGCAGCCCGGGCTGGTGTAGAGCAGCACCCGGGCTCCGGTGGCCGCGGCGCGCGGCACGGGGGCGGCGGCGGTCGCCTCGCCTGCAAACTGCGGCGGCTGGAAGTAACGCAGACGCAGCGAGTTCGTGAGCACCAGGAGGCTCGAGAGGCTCATCGCGCCCGCGGCCAGCGGCGGCTGCAGCAGCAGGCCGGTGAGCGGGTAGAAAATCCCCGCGGCGACCGGAATAAGAGCGATATTGTAGCCAAAGGCCCAGAAGAAGTTCCAGTAGATCGTGGACAGCGTCTTCCTGGCCAGCGCCCGGGCGCGCACCACGGCACGCAGATCGCCCTGCATCAGCACCACGTCGCCGGCCTCGACCGCGATGTCGGTGCCGGTACCGATGGCCACGCCCACGTCGGCCCCTGCGAGCGCCGGGGCGTCGTTGATCCCGTCGCCCACGAAGGCGACGCGCTGCCCCTTCGCCTGCAGGTCGCGCACCACCCGGGCCTTGTCCGCGGGCAGCACCTCGCTGATCACCTCGTCGATGCCGACCTCCCGGGCCACCGCCCGGGCGGTGCGCCCGGCGTCCCCGGTCAGCATGACCACGTGCAGCCCCTCGCGGCGCAGGGCCGCGACGGCCTCCCGGCTGCCCTCCTTGACCGGGTCGCTGACCGCGATCAGACCGGCGATCTCGCCGCCTGCTGCCACGTAGATCACGGTGCGGCCGGCGTCCTCGAGCCGGGCCTGCTCCGCCGCGAAGCGGGCGGTGTCCAGGCCCAGACGCTCCATGTACCGGGCCGCGCCCACGGCGACCTCGCGCCCGGCGACGCGGGCGCGGGCTCCGAAGCCGGGGACGGCCTCGAAGTCGCTGGCCTCGGGCAGCGTCAGCCCTTCGGCGCGCTCGCGGACGGCCTGGGCAATGGGGTGTTCGCTCAGGCTCTCCACCGCGGCCGCCAGGGTGAGCAGGTCAGCCTCGCGCCAGCCCGGGGCCGTCCGCAGGTCGGTCAGCTCGGGTTTGCCCTTGGTGATCGTCCCCGTCTTGTCGAGCACCACCGTGCCGATGCGCGCGAGTCCCTCGATGGCCACGCCCTTGCGGAAGAGCACGCCCTCACGCGCGCCACGGCCGCTGGCGACCATGATGGCCGCGGGCGTCGCCAGCCCCATGGCGCAGGGGCAGGCGATGAGCAGCACGCTCACCGAGGCGATGAAGGCGTAGTTGAGCCGGGGTTCGGGCCCCACCAGCATCCAGACCGCGAAGGTGACGATCGAGACGATCAGGACGACGGGCACGAAGACCGCGGCGATGCAGTCGGCCAGCTCCTGCACCGGCGGCTTGGACTGCTGGGCCTCCTCGACCATACGGATGATCTGCGAGAGCACGGTGTCCGCGCCGACCCGCGTCGCCCGGAAGAGCAGGCTGCCGTTCTGGTTGACCGTACCGCCCACCACCGCGTCGCCGGTGCGCTTCTTCACCGGCACCGGCTCGCCGGTGAGCATCGACTCGTCCACGTACCCTTCCCCTTCTACGACCTCGCCGTCGGTGGGGATGCGCTCGCCCGGGCGCACCCGGATCAGGTCGCCGGGCACCACGGCACTGGTGGGCAGCTCGATCTCCTTTCCGTCGCGCACCACCCGGGCCTGCTTCGCCCCCAGCTCCATCAGTTTGCGGATGGCCTCCGAGGTGCGCCCCTTGGCCACGGCCTCCAGGTACTTGCCCAAAAGGATCAGGGTGACGATCACGCCCGCGGCTTCGAAGTAAGTGTGCGCCGTGCCCGCGGGGAACAAACCCGGGGCAATCAGCGCTAGCAGCGAGTAAAGGTAGGCCGCCGAAGTGCCGAACATCACCAGGGTGTTCATGCCCGGGCTCTTGTGGTGCAGTTCGGCGACGCCGCCGCGGAAGAAGCGCCGGCCGGCGTAGAAGACGACCGGGGTCGCCAGCGCGAACTCCAGCCAGCGCCAGAACGACCCCGGCGCGAACGCCTCCATCCAGACGCCCAGCGCGGGTAGAAACAGTGGCCCCATGCTTATGATGACCAGCGGAACGGTCAGCAGCACCGCGAGCCGCAGGTCACGCACGAAACCGGTCAGGGTCGCGTCCGTGGCCCGGGCCGCCCCGTCCTCCTGCGCGCTCACCGGGGTGTACCCCGCTTCGCGGATCTCGGCCTCGAGGCGCGCGCGGGTGACGGTGCCCTGCAGGTAGCGCACGGTGGCCTTCTCGCTAGCCAGGTTGACCGTGGCCTCGAGCACGCCCTCGAGTCTCGCAAGGGCGCGCTCCACTCGCGCCACACAGCTCGCGCAGGTCATGCCCTCGATGCCGATGGTTATTGTCTGTTCGTTCATACCCTCCCCCATACCGGAGTATATACCCTCCCCCCCTGGGGTGGGTTAGGGAAACGGAAGCTGTTTATTGCCCCGGCTTGGAAAACGTTACAGGAAAGACTGCTGGTTCACTCGAGGGGCACCAGCTCGATGCGCCAGGCTGCGCGCGTACCCGAAACCAGTACGGCAAGAAAGCGCACGCGTACGTCCTCGCGGCCCAGCAGGTAGAGGGCGCTCTTCCTCATGCGCTCGAGCTTCCAGGGGCGGATGCTCTCGAGCGGCGTGCCATAGTGGTTCGAGGCCCGCTGCTTGACCTCGGCAAAAACCGGGAGGCCGTCCTTTTCTAGCCAAAGGTCGATCTCGCCGTAGGGGGTGCGCCGGTTACGCGCTACCAGGGTGAACCCGCGCACAAGCAGGTATTCGAGCGCGGCATCCTCGGCCCAACGGCCTTTCACGGGATCACAGGGGCAGGCGTTCGGCGTCGGCCCAGAAGCCCTCGAGGTCGTAGTAGTCGCGCGCATCACGGCTCATTATGTGCACTAGCACCGGTCCGTAGCTGAGCAGCCACCAGCGGCTCGAGGGCCCCTCTACCGCATCGGGACGGATACCTTCGTCGCGCAACCTCTCCTGGACGTGATCCTGCAACGCCTGCAGGTGCGGCTGGCTGGTACCTGTAGCGATCACGAAGTAGTCGAGCGAGTCCGAAACCTCGCGCAGATCCAGCGCAACCACGTTCTCAGCCTTCTTGTCTTCCAGGGCTTGGGTGATCTTCTCGATGAGATCTGCGGCTCTGATCGTCTTCACCATCCACTCCTAGGGTACCAGATCGCGCCCCAGTACTATGACAACGTCGGCATCGTAGTAGAGCCGGAAACGTGATACCAGCGGCAGGTGCACCGCTTCCGCATAATATCCCCCGGCCTCGAGCGCGGTGTCAACGAGAACCTTGCTCGCCTCCTGCAAGCGGATTCGGCGCACTTCGGGGGCGGGTAAGGCCAGGCGCTCGAGCCCTTTGGCATAGGCCTCCCCCAGACCTGCGCCGCTGCCATCCAGAATCAGCACCTTTGCCTCGGGGGGCGGCACCGCCGGCTGCTCGTCGATGCCCATGAAGGCAGCCAGGAACGAACGGCGCATGGCGTCGTCGAAAACGAGGTATATTCCTTCTTCGCGGGTGGGCAGGGTGGCCGTCTTGAGGTCCAGCCCGCGCAGGTCCGGAAGCAGAGCGAGCACCCGGCTCACGTCCACGTCGGTTTCCATGTCGGACCAGAAGTCCCGCAACAGCGCGGGCACCCGGGACCAGTTGGCGGGGCTGAGCGCTCGCTTCATGACCTGCAGCACCACCTCCTTGATGCGGTCCAGGCGGCTCAGATCGTCACCCACCCAGCCGCGGAAGCGCATGTAGCCCACGGCCTGTTCGCCGTTCAAGTGCTGCCGGCCCGCGGGAATGTGGATGTGCAGGTCGGCGGCGTTGTCGTCGTAGTTCATTTCATCGGGCAGGTAGACGGTCACACCACCCACCGCGTTCACCGCCCGGGCCGCCAGGTCGAGTGTCAGCACCGCATAGTGGTCCACCGGCAGACCCAGCACCTGCTCCACCGCCCGGGCCAGCCCCTCCGGGCCCTCAAATCCGTATACGGCGTTGATCTTTCCCCTGTAATCGCCTGTTTCCACATAGGTGTCACGGGGAATGGCCACCACCCAGGCGCGCTTGCCGAGAAGCCGTACGTAAAAAATAGTATCGGTGCGGCTGCCGGGTCCGCAGGGCGTTGCCGGCGCGCAGTATTCGATGTCGCGCGCCGCCAGAACCAGGCTCAGCTCGGGGGTACCACCCACCCCCTGGCGCATAATGCCACGCTGGGCGTGCGGCCAGAGAGCAACGAGCACCGCTATCGCGATAAAGGTAAAACCGAGCAGGAAAAGACGTCTACGCGCGCGATTCGGCATACGCCTTCAGTGTACGGGGATGAATGGGAATACCCTTAGCCCGCAGGTAGGCCACCTTGCGCGCCACCGCTTCGGCGTAGGCTCTGTCCAGCTCACCCGCCAGAGCCAGCTCGCGCAGATCTTCGTTTACGCCACGACCCGGCTCACTGGTGTCTGCCACGTAAACCGCCATGCCAACGGGATTGTCGGGGCTTACGCCCCAAACGTGCCCCTCTATCGCTTCCAGTACTTCGGGATCGCTGACCCCCCATTCCACCGCTATCTTACGTCCGGCGCAGCCATGCAGGACCCGCGGGTGCATTGCCTCCACCTCATCCCTGGGAGTGCAGAGGGCCAGCAGCTCCTCGGCGGAAAGCTCGCGGGCCACGTCGTGCAAGATACCCGCCAACCAGGCTCGCTCGCCATCGGCCCCGGCGGCTTCGGCAATCTTTCGCGCCAGCTCCGCCACGCGCACGATGTGGTCCCAGCGCTTCGGGGACACCCTTTCGCGCACGCGCTCAGCTATCTGCCTGGTAAAATCCATGCTTGGCAATGTAGACCTCCACCTCGTAGGGAACCAGGTAGCGCACCGACTGACCCTCCCGCACACGGCGGCGGATCTCGGTGCTGGAAATGTCATACCCGGGAATTTCCAGCGGATACACCCGCTCCCGAAAAAAGGGGTCTATGCGGCCCAGGTCGTAGCCGGGGCGGCTGACCGCCACCATCTGCGCCAGCCCTACGAGCGCCTCGGGCTCGCGCCAGGTAGCAAGGTCGCGATAAGCGTCTGCGCCGGTTATGAAGAAGAGTTCGCTTCCAGGCCAGCGCCGCGCGGCGCGGCGCAAAGTTTCCACGGTGAAGCTGGGACCGGGATAGTCCAGCTCGAGGCGGCTGGTCCTGAACCGCTGATCACGAATCGTCGCCAGCACCACCATCTCGTGGCGCGCCTCGGCGGGCGCCAGGGGACGTTTGTGGGGAGGGCGGGCGGCGGTGACGAAGTGGACCTCGTCCAGTTCGAGCCGGTCGGCCGACTCGCTGGCGGCGAGCAGGTGCCCCATGTGCACCGGATCGAAGCTGCCGCCGAAGAGTCCTATGCGCATCTAGCCCTCCGGGATGTACTCGAACTCGATCTCTCCTATGCGTACCGTGTCGCCGGCGCGCACCCCCCGTGCCCGCAGCGCCGCGTCCACCCCGCGCCTCTTGAACTCCCCCTGCAGCCATTCCGCCGCCTCGAAGAGCTCGCCGCGGATCCGGCCCACCAGCTGCTCAAGCTCGAAATCAGCCACCTCGAAAACCCCTTCCTCCACCTCGCGCACCGCGAGACCGGGCACCACCTCGCGCCGCCGTCCTTCCGGCGGTGTTTGCAGTTGCGGCGCCCGGGGCAGTAGCTGGAAAAGCGTCGTAACCAGATCGTCCAAGCCCGCACCCGTAACCGCAGAAACGGGTATCACCGCCAAACCTGCAGCCGCGAGCTCGCGCACCCTTTCCGCAACCGCGACATCGTCCAGCAGATCGGTCTTATTGAGCGCCACCAGGCCGGGCCGCCGCAGCAGGTCGGGGTCATAGGCCCCCACCTCGCGCCGGAGCGCCGCCAGCGTTGCCTGCGGATCCTGTGTGGCATCGAGAACGTAGAGCAGAAGGCGGGTGCGCGAGATATGGCGCAGGAAATCGAGGCCCAATCCCCTGCCCTCGGATGCGCCCTCGATGATGCCCGGGATGTCGGCCAGGGTAAAACGTTCGTATTCCCCCTCCACTACGCCCAGATTGGGGCTCAGGGTGGTGAAGGGGTAGTCGGCGACCTTGGGGCGGGCGCGGGTCAGCGCCGCCAGCAGGCTCGACTTGCCGGCGTTGGGATAACCCACCAGGCCAACGTCGGCAATCAGGCGCAGCTCGAGGCGCAGGCGCCGCTTCTCTCCCGGCAAGCCGCCCAGAGCGAAGCGCGGCGCCTGACGGGTAGCGGTGGCGAAGTGGGCGTTGCCGAGCCCCCCCTCTCCCCCCCGGGCCACCAGCGCCGTCTGCCCTTCCTCCACCAGGTCGGCCAGTAGCTCACCGCTGTCGGCGTCGTAAACGCGGGTGCCCAGGGGAACCTCTATTACCAGGTCTTTTCCGGCGCGGCCGTCCATGCCCTTACCCTTGCCGTGCTGGCCGCGTTCGGCCTTGTAATTGCGCTTCGAAAGTTTCGCGAGAGAATCCACGCCCGAACCGGCCTTTAGGTAGACGCTGCCCCCGCGTCCGCCGTCACCTCCGTCGGGCCCCCCCTTGGGTATGTATTTTTCCCGGAAAAAGCTAACGACACCGTCGCCCCCGTGACCGGCGGCGACGGTAATCTCGAGCGTATCGCGAAACATTTTTAGATACCCGGGAACCTGCCCGGGCGGAACCTAACCCTCAAGCGGGCGTACCGAGATGTAGCGACCCAGGCGGCCCTTGTCCTGAAACTCCACCACCCCGTCAACGAGGGCGAAGATGGTGAAGTCGCGGCCCAAGCCCACGTTCTTGCCAGGCTTGAACCTGGTGCCGCGCTGGCGCACGATGATATTCCCCGCCTTCACCACCTGTCCGCCAAAGCGCTTTACCCCCAGCCGCTTCGACTGCGAGTCGCGCCCGTTTTTGGTTGAACCCAGTCCTTTTTTATGTGCCATTTTTTACTCCCCGGCCTCTTCTTCGGCCTTCTTCTTGCGCGAAGCCCGGAGCTGTATCTTTTCCACCCGCAGCTCAGTAAACCACTGGCGGTGGCCCTTCTTGCGGCGGTAATTGGTCTTCGCCTTGAACTTGGCTACGGTTATCTTCTTGCCTCGTTCAGTGCGCAGAACCTCGGCCACCACCTTTGCGCCGTTCACCGTGGGGGTGCCCACCTTGACCTTGTCACCGCCCACCATGAGCACATCGAATTCGACCCTTTCACCCGGCTGGGCGTCCAGTTTTTCAACGCGCAGGATCGCTCCCTCTTCGGCGCGGTACTGCTTACCACCAGTCTTGATGATCGCGTACATGAATGCGTCCTCCAAAAGGCCAGAAGGCCTGCCGACTTTCCATTGTAGCGGCCGCATCCCCCATAATCAAGGATGGCCGCCATTCATATGCAGACCCGGGGCCGAAGCCCCGGATTTTGGTGGAGCCGAGGGGATTCGAACCCCTGACCTCCTCAATGCCATTGAGGCGCGCTCCCAACTGCGCCACGGCCCCAAGCAAGGGATAATCTACCCGCGAACGCACGGTTTGTCAAGAACGTGTAATCGGCCAGTACGCCGCCCGCCGCCGGAGCCGTCCCGCTGGCAAACCAGCTCGCTATCCGGGCGCGCAGACGCTAGCGAAAGGAGTTCAGGCACAGCTGGCAAGGCGTGGAAAACGCCCGCATGCTCCGCCACAGGTTTGCGGAACAACGACCAAGGGCAACCGGGAAGCAGAGGACGGCCTCAAGAATTCTCGCCCCGGACGGGCAGGCGGCTCCATCCCTGCGCTAAGGGCGCAGTGGTTTGATATTGCCGTAAGGAGAGGTTCCGGCAGTAGCTCCTGCCAAATACGCTCCTTTCAATGCGCCTAAAGCATGCCGCGGCCCCCAGCGAAATACCCTGGCAACTCTCTCTAGCAATTCCAGAAACGCTGCCGATTACATCACCTTGACAAACACCCCGCCTGCGGGTACATTAACCTTTGCTTGGGCCCGTAGCTCAGTTGGATAGAGCGGCTGACTACGGATCAGCAGGTCAGGGGTTCGAATCCTCTCGGGCCCGCCATAACACCCCCGGACTGCCGGGGGTGATTGCATTCTGCCCGCCCCCGGACCCGCTACCACCAGCTAATAGAATAGGGTATGCTTGCTCTTTTTGGCTTCGTCCTCGGAGCCGTGATTGGTTCCTTCCTGAACGTCGTAATATACCGCCTCCCCAAGGGGGAATCGGTTGTCCATCCCCCCAGCCGCTGCCCCGCCTGCGGTCACCGGCTGGGTGCCGTGGACATGGTGCCGGTACTCAGCTGGATCGTGTTCCGGGGGCGCTGCCGTTACTGTGGCGCGCCGGTGAGCGCGCGTTACCCGCTGGTGGAGGGACTGACGGGAGTGCTGTTCGCCCTGGCGGGCTGGCTGCACCCCCAACCGGACGTGGAGATAGTGTTGATATGGGCGTTTACCGCCTTGTTGATAGCCCTATCGTTCATCGACATCGATCACTACATCCTCCCCGACTCCCTCAACTTCAGCGGGCTGGCCCTGGGATTGCTGGGGTCTGCCCTTTGGGGATTTCCGGTTGACTGGCAAGCGGCCTGGCAGGGAGCGTTCGCGGCGGCGGGCTTGCTTGCGCTCATCGGCGGGTTCGCGAACCTGGCCCTGCGACGCGGCGCCAACGGCACGCCCGGGTTTCCGGTGGGGCTCGAGCACGTCTACCTGGCCGCCGCCGTGGCCGCCTGGGCCGGCTGGGGCTGGGGGCTGGCCGCTGCTGCGGTACTGGTGGTCGCGAACCTTTTGCTAGGCAGGGCCCTGCCCCTGCACGATGCCCTCACCCTGGGGGCTGCATTGCTGGGGGTCATGGCGGCGAGCTACGGATCCCTGCCCCTGAACGCCATCGAAAGCGTCTGGAACCTGCTGCTCGCCTCTGGTGCGGTGGCTTTGGCAGGAGGCCTCTACTGGGCGCTGCTGCCCGGGGACAACGAAGGCGAAGAGGACGAAGACGACCCCGTGGCCATGGGCTTCGGCGACGTCAAGCTGGCGGGCATGCTGGGGGCCTGGCTGGGATTCGGCCCCTTCGTGGTGGCACTGGCGGTGGCGGTGTTTGCAGGGGCGATACTGGGGTTGCTGCTGCGCCGCCGGAAGCTCCCGTTCGGCCCCTATCTCGCCATTGGCGGCTGGGTCGCGCTCTGGTGGGGCGCGGATCTGATGCAGCGCTATCTGGCCTACCTGGGGTTAAGCTGAGGCCGTGGACAAGCTGCTAGACGTAATGCGCCAGCTCAGGGCACCCGGCGGCTGCCCCTGGGATCGCCAGCAAACGCACGCGAGCCTGCGCCCCTACCTGCTAGAAGAAGCAGCCGAGGCGGTGGACGCGATAACCGAAGGGGACCCCGAAAAAATGGCCGAGGAGCTGGGCGACGTGCTGTTGCAGGTGGCTTTTCACAGCGTAATCGGCGAAGAAGAGGGTACGTTTGACTACGACGATGTGGAGCGGGCCATCGTTGAAAAGCTCATCGAGCGCCACCCGCACGTCTTCGGGAACCGCGAGCTTAACACCGCCGAGGAAGTACTGGCCAACTGGGAAAAGCAAAAGGAAGAAAAACGGGGACCCGAGACCCCGTGCGCAAAGGTGCCGAAGAGCCTGCCGGCGCTGGCGCGCGGTTATGAACTGGCCCGCAAGCTCGAGCTGTCGGCAAGCCGGGACGCGGCGCAAAACGCGCTCGCCCGCGGCGATCTAACACAAGCGCTGTGGGAGGTGGTCAAACTATTCGCAGCCGCCAGGGAAAACCCCGAGGTTGCCCTCAGGGAGAAGCTCTCCGAACTCTGCTCGAACGGGTAGCGGCTGAGGCGCAGACCGGGCACGAGGCTCCGGCGGGCTTCCGGCCCGCCGCGGTACTGGTAGCCGTAACCCCGGCGGGTGAGGTGCTGCTCACGGTCCGCCATGCAAACCTACCCAGCCACGCGGGGCAGATCGCCTTTCCCGGAGGCCGCATCGAACCCGGTGAAACCGCCGAGGAGGCGGCGTTGCGGGAGGCCTGGGAAGAAGTGGCGCTCGACCCGGAAATCGCCCGGCCTCTGGGGCTGCTGCCGGCGCTGCTCAGCCCGCACGGGTACCACGTGCGCCCGGTGCTGGCCTGGCTGCCGAAGCGCCCCCTGCCCGTCCCCAACCCCGCAGAGGTGACCGAGGCGTTCTGGGCGCCGCTCGGCGAGCTGGCGGCGACAAAGGCCTGGAGCGAGTGGCGGGAAAACCGGGGACTGCGCCGCAAAGTCTGGCACTTTCCCTGGCGGGGCCGCGATATTTGGGGGCTGACGGCCAACGTGCTGCACGAGCTGTTGCGCGGGCTGTGCGCCGCCGCAGAAGTCGTAGACTCGGACTTGAGGAGGAGTTTATGAAGGTCGGCATACTGCTGGAAGAACTCTTTGACGAGCGCGAGTTTATATATCCTTATTACCGCGTGCAGGAAAGCGGGCTCGAACCGCTGGTAATAGGCCCCGAATCACGGGCTTACAAAGCCAAGAGCGGCTGGCTGGCCCGCGCTTCGGCAGCGGCCCACGAGATAAAGGCGTCCGAGCTCGCAGGGTTGCTAATCCCCGGCGGTTACGCCCCCGACCGCCTGCGGCGCAGCGAAGACGTTCTCGACCTCGTGCGCGCCGTGGACGCCGACAAAAAACCGCTCGCTGCCATCTGCCACGCCGGTTGGGTGCTCATAAGCGCCGGGGTAATCCGCGGCAGGCGGCTCACTGGCTACCATTCCATAAAGGACGACCTGATCAACGCCGGAGCCGACTACGTGGATGAACCGCTGGTGGTGAGCGGCAACCTCGTCACCAGCCGCGGCCCTGCGGATCTGCCAGTCTGGGTGCGCGCCTTCGTCGAGGCTGTAACTGAGAGTTCGTAAAACTATAGTTGACAAATTGTCAACCTACGGTTTACAATACCGCAAACCGGAGGTTGACGTGTCTGTACTCGTCTGCGAAAACCTGCAGAAGACCTTCCATAGCCATGGCCGCAGCACCCGTGCCGTGCAGGGGGTAAGCCTGCGGGTCGGGCCCGGCGAGGTGCTGGCCTTCTTGGGACCCAACGGCGCCGGCAAGACAACCACGATCAAGATGATCGCGGGCCTCGTGCGGCCCGACGCGGGCACGGTGCGGGTAGCGGGACGCGACCCGCACCGTGACCCCTGGGCACTGCGGCAGCTGGGAGCGGTGCTCGAGGGCAACCGCAATGTCTACTGGCGGCTCACCCCGCTCGAGAACCTCGAGTACTTCGGGGTGCTGCGCGGCCTCTCCGCCGCGACTGCGCGCCGGCGGGGCCGGTTGCTGCTCGAGCGCTTCAACCTGACGGACAAACAGAACGCCCTCACCCAGCAGCTCTCTCGCGGCATGCAACAGAAGCTGGCCATCGCCGTAAGCCTGGTCCACGAACCGTCGCTGCTGCTCCTCGACGAACCCACCCTGGGTCTCGACGTGGAAGCCGCCGAAACGGTCAAGCGCATGGTGCGCGAGCTTGCCGCGGGCGGCCAGGCAATCGTGCTCACCACCCACCAGCTCGACGTGGCCCAGCAGCTTTCACACCGGGTGGCCATAATCCGCGAGGGGCGCATCATCGCGGAAGACCGCACCGACGCCCTGCTCGCGCGCTTCTCCGGCGAGCAGTACGAGATAGAAGTGGTGGGCGAGATCGACGCGGCGCGGCGCGAGCGCCTGCGGGCACTGGGAGCCGAGCCGCTCAACGGGCGCGTGGTCTACCTGGGAGTGCCCGAGGGGTTGTGGGACGTGCTCGATGCGCTGCGCCCCCTAACCATCCTGCGCGTAGAGAAGGACCGCGCCGACCTGACCGAGGTCTTCTTGAAACTCATCCGGGAGGAAGAACGTGCTTAGGCTGATCGGCATCGAGTTCAAGCGCAGCCTGCTTATGCTGCGCCGCTACCCCATGGAGATGGTGGGGCAGCTGATCGTCATCACCATGATTTTCTACGGCCTCTTCCTGGGGGCGCGCTACATCGCCGGCCCCACTGCCCAGTTCGGCGAGCGCCTGGACGCGCTGGTGGTGGGCTACGTTCTCTGGACCTTCGCCCTCTTCGCCATCGGCGACCTGAGCTGGGGGCTGATGGATGAGGCGCGTACGGGGACACTTGAACAGGTCTTCCTGAGCCCCTACGGGCCGTCGCGGGTCTACCTGGCCCGGAACGTCGCGGGGCTCCTGGTGACGCTCGCCCTCAACCTGGGCATCCTGCTGCTCATCCAGCTCCTCACCGGGGTGCGGCTCGACTTCAGCCCCGCGGTGCTCGCCCCCCTGGGCGCCGTGCTGCTGGGAGCCTACGGCCTCGGCTTCATGCTGGGCGCGCTGGCGCTGCTCTTCAAGCGTATCCAGGCCTTCCTCAACCTCTTCCAGTTCGTGCTTATGTTCCTGATCATGACCCCCTTCGAGCAGTTCTCAGGAACCGCCCGCCTCGCCGGCGAGTTGCTGCCAATGACGATCGGCGCCGGCCAGCTGCGAACGCTAATGGCTCGGGGCGAGGCCTTCGACCCGGTCGTCTTCGGCCTCGCCCTCGCCAGCGGGCTCGCCTACCTGATAGCGGGGCTCTGGGTCTTCGGTAGTGCCGTGCGCGCGGCCAAGGAACGAGGGCTGCTAGGCGGATACTAACCACAACCGCATCCGGCACGCGCTGTTGGTGCAAAACCGTCTTCCGCCCTGTTGCCACGGACCTATACTTTAAGTAAGGAGGTAGTATATGTGGCCCTTTGGAAAGTCAGCCAAACAACGTCTCGAAGAAGCCCTCAAGAAATACCCTGCCTTGAGCCGCTACGACATCCGCTCCCGGGTTGAAAAAGGCACCGCCGTTTTCGAGGGCGAGGTACCCAGAGAGGCGGTAGTACGGCTGCTCAAGGTCGTCGCCGATGGGATCAACGGCATCAAGGCCGTTGACGTTTCCCGGGTGGTGATCAGGTCCGAGGCTGCCGCCACCGAGGACGCCGGCGAGGATGAAGTCGTGGCGCTCGCAACCACGGTTCTCAACAAACTGAAGTCCGATCCAGATCTGGCCGCTAATCCCATCGACATCCTCCAGGACGGCGATCGGATCATCATCCGCGGCGCGGTGGACTCCGACGCCGAAGTTGAAAAGGCCAAACGGCTGGCCGCCTCCGTACCCGGAGTTAGAGACGTTGACGTGAGCGGCTTGATGGTGATTACCGGCGCCGCCATGCTGAACGTCACCGACGATGATGGCGACGTAGTCTACACCGTCAAGCCGGGCGACACCCTGTCGAAGATCGCCCTTCACTACTACGGCAGCGCCGCCCCTGGCGCCTATATGAAGATCGCCAACGCCAACAACATCGAGGATCCCAACAAGATCTACGTCGGCCAGAAGTTGAAGATCCCCGGCACCGTTGCCGGTCCCGACAAAGAGCTGGCCTGAACGCCGCAAAAGGAAAGCGGGCGGGGGAGACACCTCCCCGCCCGCTTTTGCGTACTACCCCCGGCGACCGCGCGGACTGCAGGATATGCGGGATGGGGATACCCGCTACCCGGCATCCATCACTTATCCCGGCGTGCGGCAATGTCGCGGCTTCGAGCTCCGGCTTGCAAAACGACGGTGTACGGCTTGCTCCTCGCCCGTTTTTGAAACCCCGTCGGAGCCTTCCCCTTAACCCGGCTACCCACCTTCACAGCCGGCGCCCGCCGTGCGCCTGCCCGCAGCGTCATCACGATCCTTTGCGAGTTCTTAGCTAACCGCAAAATCACCGCCGCGACTATGGACAGGGAGCTCAGCAACAAAACGATAGGGCTTGCATAGCCAACACCCCCATGAGGTCAAGCTACCAGCGGTGTACACGAGGAAAAGCCGGCTCAGCAAGGCCAGGCGTTTGTGTTTGCTTGAACGCTTCGTAGCGGGCACTACCGCACGGGCAGCAGCTGAGCTCGTAGGCGTGA
>Ga0256835_1000097_pt1 | contig 70828 bp, 60 predicted proteins | sample PIR30metaG_FD_185972 | JGI IMG/M metagenome (GOLD analysis project Ga0256835, IMG submission 185972) | Hydrothermal vent microbial communities from East Pacific Rise, Pacific Ocean - PIR-30 | ecosystem: Environmental > Aquatic > Marine > Hydrothermal vents | place: Pacific Ocean: East Pacific...
AGGAGCGCGGTGGGCCGGCTCGAGGCCTCAAACCCAAAGCGGTAGCTCCAAAGGAGGCGGCCGGTTTTTGAAAACTTGAGGACAAAACCTCGCTCCGAGACCCGGATGCAGTCTTCGTTCGTCATCTGGTAGCCGGCGAGGTAGATGCTTCCATCCGGGGCAAGGGCCATCGCGGTCAGGACGTCGTCGTCGTCCGTGCCCCAGGTGAGGGAGCGGGCGAGCCGCCCGCCCTCGACCCAGGCGAGGAAAATATCCTCCCCGCCGTGGTTTTTGCCGAAGAAGTGCCCCTCGGCGTAGCCGGCAAACAGCACGCCCTTTTCGGTTTTTGCCAGCGCCACCGCGGTTTCCGATAACGGGCCCCCGAAGCGGAGGATGCGCTCGGGCACGCCCGCTTCGTCGGTGAAGGCAAGCGCGGCGTCCCCCCGGTAGCGGCCGGCCCAAAGGCCGGGGGCCAGGGCTAAGACCGCGCCCCGGCCCTCGCCCTGCCAGCGCCCTTTTCCCAAAAGCTCGACGAAGGGGCGCCCGTTCGCCTCGCCCCCGACCAGCGGCCCCTTTTCGGTCAAAAGCAGCGCGTGCCCCGTGCCCGGGCGGGCGGCGAGGGCGACGCCAAGGAGCAGGAAAGCGGCCAAAACCCTAAGGCGCACAGTCGCCTTTTCCGGCGTCGCGCTGCCGGTCGTCTACGTCCAGAAAGCGGAAGCGGTAGCCCTCCCGGGAGAGGATGAGCTCGAGCACCCCGTGGGCGTCGTCCACGTAGGCTTCGGAGCCGGGCCGCCGCCGCTTGATCTTGCGAAGCGGGGCGCCGCCGCTCCCCACCACGAACTGCACCGGACCGCCGGCCTCGATCCGCTCGTAGTGGTGGTCGTGGCCGGAGAGGACCAGCGCGAAGCCGGCGTTGCTGAGCAGCTGCCAGAGGTCCTCGAGCGAGGTGGCGTCGCCGTGCACCCCGGAGCTGTAGCGGGGGCGGTGCAGGAAGGCGAGCTTGCAGCGATGATCGTCCCCCTGGATCTCCTTCTCCAGCCAGCGGTACTGCCGCGAGCCGGATTTCAGCGAGAGGTTCGAGTTGAGCGCATAAAGGGACCAGTCGGCGTAGGTGAATCGGTAGTAGCCGCCCGGGGGCCGGGCCTGGTCGCCGAAGTAGCCGAAGTATCCGGCGGCGTCCTTGGTGTGGTACTCGTGGTTGCCGGGGACCGGGTAGGTGTACTCCTTGAACCTTCCCCAGGAAGGGTCGTAGCAATTTTCAAACTCTTCTCGGGTGCCGTCGGGGTAGGCCAGGTCGCCCAGGGCGAGCACCGCCCAGGCGCCCTTCTTGGGGGCCCGGGATTCGATCAGCCGGGCGGTTGCCTCGTCGCCCTGGGAGTCGCAGTAGGCGATGTCGCCGGCGGCGAAGAGCGTCCTTTCCTCGGGGGAAGGCGAAGGCGGCGGCGAGGGCGGAGGCGAAGGCTGCTGGCCCGCCTGGCAGCCGCCGAGGAAGAGCGCGGCGGCGAGGAAGAGTGCGAGCGGGGCGCGGTGTTTCATGCCAGGAAGAGCTCCGCGATCTCCACCGCGTTTAAGGCGGCGCCCCTTAGGAGCTGGTCGCCGACCACGAAGAAGTCGAGGGCGTTCTCGAAGGCGAGGTTCTTGCGGATGCGGCCGACCTCGACGTCCCATTTCTCGGTGGCGGTGAGGGGCATGGGGTAGCGGTTCTTTTCGGGCTCGTCCACCACCTGGACGCCGGGAGCGGCTTCCAGCACCGCCCGGGCGGCCTCGGGCGTCACCGGGCGCTCGAAGAGCACGGTGGCGGCCTCGGCGTGGGCCCGGAGGGTGGGGATCCGCACCGCGGTGCAGCTGATCTTCATCTCGGGGGCGTCGAAGATCTTCTGGGTCTCCCAGACCACCTTCATCTCCTCGCGGGTGTAGTCGTTCTCCAGAAAGCGGTCGATGTGGGGGATGACGTTGAAGGGGAGAGGGTGCTGGAAGACCTTGGCCTCGGGCTTTTTGCCCTCGAGCACGGCGCGGGTGCCCTCGAGGAGCTCCTGCATCCCCTCGGCGCCGGCGCCGGAGGCGGCCTGGTAGGTGGCGACCACCACCTGGGTGGCGCCGAAGGCCTGGTGCAAGGGCCAAAGCGCCATGGCCAGGATGGCGGTGGTGCAGTTGGGGTTGGCGATGATGCCCTTATGCTTTTTGGCCGCCTCGGGGTTGATCTGGGGGATGACCAGGGGAACCTCAGGGTCATAGCGCCAGGCCGAGGAGTTGTCGATGACCAGCGCGCCGCCCTCGGCCCAGACAGGGGCGAGCTTTTTCGAGAGGCTTCCGCCGGCGCTCGCGAGCACCAGGTCCACCGGAAGCGGCCCTTCGGGGAGGACCTCGACCGGGATCTCCTCGCCCTTGAAGGGGAGCTTGGTGCCCGCCGAGCGGGGGCTGGCGTAGAGCCGGAGCTCGGAAAGCGGGAAATCTTTTTGCTCCAGGACCTTCAGGATCTCGCGACCGACGGCGCCGGTCGCGCCCACGACGGCGACCTTCATGGCACGAGGCTAGCACGCTTGGCCGGCGGCTGGTAGCCCGTAGCTTGTTGTTGTGGGTTTTAAAAAGCGCCACAAGCCACGAGCCTTTTTATCCGCCGATTTCTTCCAGCGCCCCCAGGTGCTTGAGCGCGTCGCGAACGCCCTTCAAGAGCCCCAGCCGGCTTTGCCGCAGGCGTTCGTCCTCGACCATGACCAGCACCCGGTCGAGGAAGGCGTCCAGCGTGTCCTTGAAGGCGGCGAGCTGGGAAAGCACCTCGGCGAAGCGGTCGGGCGGCACCTTGGGTAGCGGTCCGGCCGGGTCCCAGGGGGGCAGCAGCGTGGCCCCGAGCTCGAGCAGCCGCTCCACCGCCGCCTGTAGGCCGGGCAGGGCGGCGAAGAGCGCTCGCTCCTCGGGCTCGGCGAGCAGGGCCTCCTCGGGGGTGGCCTCGGGGCCCGCTTCCCTGGCCAGGTTCGCGGCGCGCTTGTAGAGCAGGAAGAGGTCGGTGAAGCGGGGGTCGTACATCAAGAGGCGGAGCAGGTAAGCGCGGAGCATGACCTCGTAGACGCTCTTGCCCGAGGCCCGGGCGGCGCGCACGCTCTGCACCGGGAGCCCGGCGGCGACCAGCAGGTTTTCAAGCCGCTCCCAGGCGAAGGACTCAGCATCCTCCCGGTCCTTGGCGGCGATCACGTAGTCCTCTTCGCGGTAGGCCCGGCTCGCCGCCTCGAAGACTTCGGAAAGCGAGAGCGGGTAGCCCTTGGCGCCGAGGACCCGCACCAGGGCGAAGGCGGCGCGGCGGAGGCCGAAGGGGTCGGCCGAGCCCTTGGGGCGCTTTCCCAGGTGGAAGAACCCGAGCAGGGTGTCGGCCTTGTCGGCCACCGAGAGCACCGCCCCCTCGTGGGTCAGGGGCAGGGGGCCGCTGGCCCCTTCCGGGCGGGGGGCGTCCTCGAGGGCCTGGGCCAGCGGCTCGGGGTAGCCCTCGGCGAGGGCGTAGCGTTTGGCCATCGTGCCCTCGAGCTCGGGGAACTCGTAGACCATCTGGGTGGCCAGGTCGGCGAAGACGAGAGCGCCGGCTTCCTCGACCAGGGCGGGGTCGGCCGGGGTCTCGGGGGCGAGCAGGAGGGCGGCTTTGGCCACCCGCTCGGCCTTGTCCCACATGGTGCCGAGCCCCTTGGCGAAGACCATTCCTTTTAGCCCCTCGCGGTGCACCTTGAGGGGTTTTTTGCGGTCGGCCCGCCAGAAGAAGACGGCGTCGTCGAGCCGGCCCTTGAGCACCCCCTGGTAGCCCTCGCGGATCGTTTCCAGGCCTTCTTCGTTGTTGCTGATGCCGATGAACCGCGGGGCCAGCCGCCCGCCCGGCTGCCGCACCGGGAAGAAGCGCTGGTGGTGGATCATCACGGTGGCCAGCACCTCGTCGGGGAGCTCGAGGTAGCCCTCGTCGAAGGCCCCCATCACCGCCACCGGCCACTCCACCAGGTCGGTGACCTCCTCCAGCAGGTCCTCGGGCATCACCGCTTCGAACCCCTCGCTCGCGGCCAGGGTGCCGGCCTCGAAGACCACCCGCTCCCGGCGCTGGGGGCGGACCGGGGCCACCTTGGCCCGGATCATCACGTCCTCGTAGGCGTCGGGGTGGGGGATCTTGAAGCGGCCGGGGGCGAGCAGCCGGTGGCCTCTTGTCTCGTTGCCGGCGACCAGGCCGAAGGCCGCCACCGGCAGCACCTCGGCTTCAAGCAGCGCCACCAGCCAGCGTACCGGTCGCACGAAGGGGCCTTCGCCCTCGCCCCAGCGCATCTTGCGCTCGGCGGGGAGGCCGGTGATCACGGCGGCGAGGAGGCCGGGCAGCACCTCCCGGCTGGGCCGGCCCTCCTCCTCCACCCGGGCGTAGACGTAGGGACCGCGGTCGGTCTCCTTGACGTAGAGCGCCTCCAGCGGGACGCCCGCGCTCTTGGCGAACCCGATCGCGGCGGGGGTGGGCTTTCCGTCCTTGAAGGCGGCGGCGGCCGGCGGGCCCCGGCGCTCCTCGACCAGCCGGGACTGGGCCTCGGCCAGGCCCGAGACCCGGGCGGCGAGCCGGCGCGGGGTGGCGAAGGTCTCGATCGCTTCGAAGGCGATCCGGGCCTCGATCAGCCGGTCGGCGAGGCGTTTGCGGAGCGCCGCCTCGCCCTCGGCGACGTACCAGGAGGGGAGTTCCTCGGTGCCGATCTCAAGCAGAAGTTTCACGGCGCTCCTCCTCGTGTTTCTCCAGGTACGCGCGGGCGGCCCGCTCGGCCAGCCGGCGCACCCGCTGGACGTGGGCCTGGCGCTCGGCGTGGGAGAGGGCGCCCCGGGCGTCGAGCAGGTTGAAGGTATGGGAGGCCTTCATCACGAACTCGTAGCCGGGGTAGACCAGGCCGAGCTCAAAAAGCCGCTTGGCCTCCTCCTCGAAGTCCTCGAACCAGCGGCGGAGCTTCTCCACGTTGGCGTGTTCGAAGTTGTAGTGGCAGTGCTCGACCTCGAACTCGCGCCTTAAGTCGCCGATGGTCACGCCGGGGGCGTACTCGATTTCGAAGGCGTGGTCCTTCTTTTGGAGGTACATGGCGATGCGCTCGAGGCCGTAGGTGATCTCCACGCTGATCGGGTTCAGGTCGACCCCGCCCACCTGCTGGAAGTAGGTGAACTGGGTGATCTCCATGCCGTCCAGCCAGACCTCCCAGCCGAGCCCCCAGGCGCCCAGGGTGGGCGACTCCCAGTTGTCCTCGACGAAGCGGATGTCGTGCGCCTTGGGGTCGATGCCCAGGGCCTCGAGGCTCTTCAGATACACCTCCTGCACGTCGGCCGGCGAGGGCTTCAGGATCACCTGGTACTGCCAGTAGTACTGGAAGCGGTAGGGGTTTTCCCCGAAGCGCCCGTCCTGCGGCCGGCGGGACGGGGCCACGTAGGCGACCTTCCAGGGCCGTTTGCCGAGCGCACCGAAGAAGGTCGCGGGGTAGAAGGTGCCCGCTCCCACCTCGGTGTCGTAGGGCTCGGTAATGACGCAGCCCTGCCCGTTCCAGTATTCGTGGAGTGCCAGGACCAGATTTTGAAAACGCATGCCGCCCCCTCGCTTTTTGTAATAGGGGCCCGATTCGCCCCAAAGAAGCGCCGATACTATATCATGGGCTTAAGGCGGGGACGGCCCGGATTCGTGGTGCGAAAGGGGTTTTTGCCTTGAACAGATACGACGATCGCGCGAGGCTAGTCTTCCACTACGCGAGGGAGGAGGGGAGCCGGCTGGGGCACTCGATGATCGGCCCCGAGCACCTGCTCCTCGGCCTGATGCGCGAGGGCGGCGCCGCCGCCAAGATCCTCACCGAGTACGGCGCCAGCCTCGAGGTCATGCGCCGCATGGTCGAGGACCTGGTGGGCCGCGGCGAGGGCAGCCGCGCCGGCGAGCCCCCGGCGATCACCCCCCGGGCCCGCCGGGTGATGGAGCTGGCCGCCGCCGAGGCCCGGGCCATGGGCAGCCCCACCATCGGCACCGAGCACATCCTGCTGGGCATCATCCGCGAGAGCGACGGGGTCGCCTACCGCATCCTGACCCACTTCGTCAAGGACGTGGACGCGATCCGCTGGCGCATCCTGCAAAGCGCCGAGTCCGCCCCCAAGACCCAGGAGAAGGTCCAGCCGCAGACCCCCTTCCTCGACGAGTACGGCCGCGACCTCACCAAGGAGGCCCGCGAGGGCCGGCTGGACCCGGTGATCGGCCGCACCGAGGAGATCCACCGGGTGATCCAGATCCTCGCCCGGCGGACCAAGAACAACCCCGTCCTGGTGGGCGATCCCGGCGTGGGCAAGACGGCGATCGTCGAGGGGCTGGCGCAGGCGATCGTCGAGGACCGGGTACCCCCGGTGCTCCGGGGCGCCCGGGTGGTGCAGATCGACCTGGCCGGGGTGGTGGCCGGCACCAAGTACCGCGGCGAATTCGAGGAGCGCCTGCGACAGATCATCGAGGAGCTCAAGACCGCCAAGGTGATCGCCTTCATCGACGAGCTCCACACCCTGATCGGCGCCGGCGGCGCCGAGGGCACGCTGGACGCGGCCAACATCCTAAAACCCCCGCTCTCCCGCGGCGAGATCCAGGTCATCGGCGCCACCACCACCGGCGAGTACCACCGCTACATCGAAAAGGACGCCGCCCTCGAGCGCCGCTTCCAGCCGGTGATCGTGCTGGAGCCGAGCCCGGAGGAAACCCTCGAGATCCTAAAAGGGCTAAGGCCCCGCTACGAGGCCCACCACGGGGTGGCGATCCCCGACGAGATCCTCGACCTCTCGGTCAAGGTGGGGGTGCGCAGCCTGCCGGGGCGGAACTTCCCCGACAAGGCGATCGACCTGATCGACGAGGCCGCCAGCCGGGTACGGCTCAACGCCTCGCTGGGCCTGCCGGTGGCCGAGGACGAGGACGGCACCCCGATGGTGACCCGGGAGGACATCGAGAGCGTGGTCGACTCCTGGGGCGGGGTCTACGTCGACGACAAGGACGACGACAAGCTGCTCCAGCTGGAGGAGGCGCTGCGGGAGCGGATCGTCGGCCAGGAGGAGGCGGTGCGGGCGCTGGCGAGCGCGCTCCGGCGCTCGCGGGTGGGCCTAGGCGGGCGCACCCGGGTGGCCGCTTCCTTCCTCTTCGTCGGCCCCTCGGGGGTGGGCAAGACCCAGCTGGCCAAGGCCCTGGCCGAGGTGCTCTTCGGCTCCGAGCGGGCGCTGGTACGCTTCGACATGAGCGAGTTCGCCGAGCCCCACTCGATCTCCAAGCTGATCGGGGCGCCTCCCGGCTACGTCGGCTACGAGCAGGGCGGCCGGCTCACCGAGGCGATCCGCCGCCAGCCCTTCAGCGTCGTCCTGCTGGACGAGATCGAGAAGGCCCACCCGGACATCTACAACACCTTCCTGCAGGTGCTGGACGAGGGCCGGCTCACCGACGGCCTGGGGCGCACGGTGGACTTCCGTCGGGTGATCCTGATCATGACCTCGAACACCGGCTTCAACGTCGGGCCCGGGATCGGCTTCACCGGTACCGAGGTGGACACCGACTCGCCCTTGAAGACGCTCTTCACCCCGGAGTTTTTGGACCGGCTCGACGAGGTGATCCGCTTCCGCCCGCTCACCGAGGAGGAGCTGGTCCGGATCGCCGGCATGATGCTCAAAGAGATCGAGGAGGAGATGGCCGGTCGCGAGGTCTTCGTGCGCTTCGCCCCCGAGGTCGCCGCCTGGGTGGTGGCCCACGCCGAGAAGACCGGCTCCGCCCGCCAGCTCAGGAGCGTGATCCGGGAGCGGGTGGAGGACCCCCTCTCGCTCGAGGTGCTCAAGAACCCCTCGGCCCGGATCTTCGTCCGGGTGGAGGACGGCGAGCTTCGCTTCGAAGAGGAGCTTAGCCTCGTCTAGTGGCGCGTCCGGCCCGTTTCGTCTGCGTCGAGTGCGGCTACCGCACCGCCAAGCCCCTGGGCCGCTGCCCCTCCTGCGGCGCCTGGGGGAGCTTCAAGGAGGAGGTGCCGGAAGCCAAAAAAGCCGGTGCCCGGGCGGCGCCGGCCGAGGTGATCCCCCTAAAAGCGGTCTCCGAGGCCGCCGAGGAGCGAATCTCCACCGGGTTTTCCGAGGCCGACCGGGTGAGTGGGGGCGGCTTCGTCGCCGGCGAGGTGGTGCTCCTGGGCGGCGAGCCCGGGGTGGGGAAGAGCACGCTCCTTCTCGAGATCGCGGACCGGCTGCTGGCCCGCGGCGAGCGGGTGCTCTACGTCGCCGGCGAGGAGTCGCCGGGGCAGATCAAGCAGCGGGCCCGCCGGCTCGGGGTGAACGAGGCGCTGGAGCTTGTGCGCGAGACCCGGCTCGAGCCGCTATTGGCGTTGCTCGAGGCCGAGCGGCCGCGGGCGGTCTTCGTCGACTCGATCCAGACGATCGAGGCCGAGGGCGCCCCGGGCTCGCTGGTGGCGGTGCGGAACGCCACCCAGGCCCTGACCCGCCTGGCCAAGGCCACCGGCAGCGTGGTGGTGCTGGTGGGCCACGTCACCAAGGAGGGCACGGTGGCCGGCCCCAAGACGATCGAGCACGTGGTGGACGCGACCCTCTACCTCGAGACCGCCGGCCTCTTCCGGGTGCTGAGGAGTCAGAAGAACCGCTTCGGCCCGGTGGGGGAGGTGGGGGTCTTCCGCATGGAGGACCGGGGCCTGGTCGAGGTCAGGAATCCCTCCGAGGCCTTCCTCGCCGAGCGGCCGGTGGGGGTGCCGGGGAGCGTGGTGGGCATTGCCCTCGCCGGCGAGCGGCCGATGCTGCTCGAGGTGCAGGCGCTGGCCGCCCGCTCGCCGTATGCCGCCCCCAAGCGGGTGGTGCAGGGGCTCGACCCCCGGCGGGTGGACGTGGCGCTGGCGGTGGTGGAGCGGCGGCTGGGCCTGAAGCTGGGCCAGCTCGACGTCTACGTCAACCTGGCCGGGGGCATGCGGGTCGCCGACCCGGGGCTGGACCTGGCGGTGGTGCTGGCGGTCTACTCCGCGGTGGTGCAGCGCCCCCTGCCCGAGGACCTGGCGGTGGTGGGCGAGGTGGGGCTTGCCGGCGAGGTGCGCAGCGTGCCCGCCCTGGAGCGAAGGCTACTCGAGGCCGAGCGGGCCGGGTTTACCCGGGTGCTGGCGCCCGGCCGGCTCGGCAGCGTCGAGGACGCGGTGCAAAAGGCGCGGGTTTCCCGTTAGGCTTGGGGTATGCGGAACGCGGTCCAGGCGGCAACCGTACTCCTTCTCGGCTACCTCGGTTATCGCCTGGGGCTTTGGCTCAGCTCGGCCTACCAGGCCTCCACCCTCAACATCGTCTACCTCACGCTGGTCGGCGTGCTCACCGGGATTCTGCTGGGGCCCCGGCTGGCCCACCTGGCCGAGCGACTGCTGGCCGCCTGGCGGCGGGTGCCGCCCGAGGTGCCGCTGGCGATCGCCACCGGGAGCCTGGTGGCGCTCTTGGCGGCGGTGCTGCTCACCACCCTTCTGGACCAGATCCCCGGGTTTCGCTGGTACCACTCGCTTTTGCTGGCGCTTTTCCTGATCGTCGTCTTCTCCGCGGTCACGCTGGCGAACCGCCACCTCTTCACCCGGGCGGTGCCCCAGGCCTCGCCCAAGGGGGGCAAGCTGCTCGACACCTCGGCGCTGATCGACGGGCGGGTGGCGGAGGTGGTGGAGCTCGGGTTCCTGGACGGGCCGGTCTACGTGCCGGACTTCGTCTTGAAGGAGCTGCAAGGACTTGCGGACAGCAACGACGCCCTCTCCCGGGCCAAGGGGCGGCGGGGGCTCGAGACCCTGGCCCGGCTCGGGGAGTTCGAGGTGCGGGTGCTGGATACCGGTCTTTCCGGCGAGGTGGACGACGCCCTCCTCCGGGTCGCCCGGGAGCGGGGAATGGCGATCGTCTCCAACGACTCGGCGCTGCTCTCGCTGGCCAAGGTCTACGGCGTCCCCGGGCTCTCGATCCACGCCCTGGCCCACGCGCTCAAGGCGCCCTACCAGCCGGGGCAGGCGATCCGGGTCAAGATCCAAAAGCTGGGCAAGGAGCCGGGCCAGGGGGTGGGCTACCTCGAGGACGGCACCATGGTGGTGGTCGAGCGGGCGGCCGAGGACCGCGGCGCCTGGGTCGAGGCGGTGGTCACCCAGGTGATCCAGACCCCGCTCGGTAAGATGGTCTTCGCCCGCAAGCGCTAGGGGCATTGGGCCCCGCCCTGGGCGGTATAATCCGCTGCGGCTAAAGGAGGTGGGCGTTGAAGCTCCACGAGTATCAAGCCAAGGAGATCCTAGCCAAATACGGGATCCCGGTTCCCCCGGGCAAGGTGGCCTTTACCCCGGAAGAGGCCCGCGAGATTGCCCGGGAGGTCGGCAAGACGGTGGTGATCAAGGCGCAGGTGCACGTCGGCGGCCGGGGCAAGGCGGGCGGCGTCAAGCTGGCCAAGACCCCCGCCGAGGCCGAGGAGGTGGCCAAGAAGATCCTCGGCATGAACATCAAGGGCCTGACGGTCAAGAAGGTCCTGGTGGCCGAGGCCGCCGACATCGCCAAGGAGTACTACGCCGGGCTGATCCTGGACCGCTCCTCCCAGCGGGTGGTGATGATGGTGAGCCGCGAGGGGGGCGTGGACATCGAGGAGGTGGCCCGGGAGAACCCCGAGGCGATCGTCAAGTACCCGATCGACCCCCACAAGGGCCTGCGCCCCTTCGAGGCGCGGCAGATCGTCATCGACGCCGGCCTCGAGGGCAACCTGAACAAGCTCGCCGACGTCCTGGTCAAGCTCTACAAGGCCTACGTCGGGGTGGACGCCTTCCTGGCCGAGATCAACCCCCTGGTGGTGACCAAGGACGGCGAGATCGTCGCGGTCGACGCCAAGATCGACCTCGACGACAACGCGCTCTTCCGTCACCCCGACCTGGCCAAGCTGCGTGAGGTCGAGGCCGAGCACCCCCTCGAGCTCGAGGCCCAGAACTACGGCTTCGCCTACGTCAAGCTGGACGGGAACATCGGCATCCTGGGGAACGGCGCCGGCCTGGTGATGTACACCCTGGACCTGGTCAACCGGGTCGGCGGCAAGCCGGCGAACTTCCTCGACATCGGCGGCGGGGCCAAGGCCGACGTGGTCTACAACGCCCTCAAGCTCCTCTCCAAGGACCCCGACGTCAAGGGGATCTTCATCAACATCTTCGGCGGCATCACCCGCGCCGACGAGGTGGCCAAGGGCGTGATCAAGGCGCTGGAAGAGGGAATCGTCAAGGTGCCGATCGTGATGCGGGTGGCCGGCACCGCCGAGGAGGAGGCGAAGAAGCTCCTCGAGGGCAAGCCGGTCTACATGTACCCGACCTCGATCGAGGCCGCGAAGGCGATCGTCGCCATGGTGGAGGGGAAGAAATGATTCTGATCGATCGGAACACCCGCGTCCTGGTGCAGGGCATCACCGGCCGCGAGGGCTCCTTCCACACCCGTCAGATGCTCGACTACGGCACCAAGGTGGTGGCCGGCGTCACCCCGGGCAAGGGAGGCCAGGAGGTCCACGGGGTGCCGGTCTACAACTCGGTGAAGGAGGCCCTGAAAGAGCACGAGATCGACGCCTCGATCATCTTCGTGCCCGCCTTCGCCGCCGCCGACGCCGCCCTCGAGGCCGCCCACGCCGGGATCCCCCTGGTGGTGCTGATCACCGAGGGCATCCCCACCCTGGACATGGTCCAGGCGGTCAAGGAGATCAAGGACCTGGGCATCCGCCTGATCGGCGGCAACTGCCCCGGGCTGATCTCGGCCGAGGAGTCGAAGATCGGCATCATGCCCGGCCACGTCTTCAAGCGCGGCAAGGTGGGGATCATCAGCCGCTCCGGCACCCTCACCTACGAGGCCGCCGCCGCCCTCTCGGACGCCGGGCTGGGCACCACCACCACGGTGGGAATCGGCGGCGACCCCATCATCGGCACCACCTTCAAGGACCTCCTGCCGCTTTTCAACGAGGACCCCGAGACCGAGGCGGTGGTGGTGATCGGCGAGATCGGCGGCTCGGACGAGGAGGAGGCCGCCGCCTGGATCAAGGAGCACATGAAGAAGCCGGTGGTCGCCTTCATCTCCGGCCGCAGCGCCCCCAAGGGCAAGCGCATGGGCCACGCCGGCGCCATCATCATGGGCGACGTGGGCACCCCCGAGTCCAAGGTCAAGGCCTTCCAGGAGGCCGGGGTGCCGATCGCCGAGACCATCGACGAGATCGTCGAGCTGGTGAAGAAGGAGCTCGGCTAACCCGAAGGGGATAAGAAGGGGGCGGCTTAAGCCGCCCCCTCGTTGTTTTCCTCGAGGGCCTTTTTCAGCGCCTGGTAGCGGTGTTTGATCGAGGGATGGTCGTGCAGGAGCGTCTCGATCCAGGCGGGTGGATCGGGGTCGCCGAAGTTCTGCCGGGAGAGGACCAGAAAGCTCCGCTCGAAGGCCTCGAGGTCGGGGACCAGGCGGATGGCGAAGCGATCGGCGGCGTATTCCTGGGTCCGTACCAGGTGGTTCATCGCCAGTTTTCCGAAAACAAAGGCAAGCTGGGTGCCCAGGTAGAAGAGGGGAAAGCGCGCCAGCGCCGGCGTCCCGACCAGGACGTAGCCGGCGAGCAGGGCGACGTAGAGCAAGACCGCGAAGGCGAAGAGTCCCCGTAAGGTGTCCCGGTGCTTGACGTGCCCCAGCTCGTGGGCCACCACGAAGGCGAGGGCCTCGGTGTCGAGTTCCTCGAGCAGGGTGTCGGTAAAGACCACCTCGTGGCCGCCGACCTTGGGAATGACGGCGGCGTTCCCCCGGCTCGTCTTCTCCCCGGCCCGGAGGCGGTAGACGCCGCGAAAGGGGACCCCGGCGCGCTCGAAGAGCTTTTGGATGCGGGCGGCGAGGGCTTCGTCCTCGAGCGGCTCGGCCTTGAACTCGAGGCGCAGGAAGAACGGCTGGAGGGCGTAGAGCAGCCCGGCGAAGGCGGCGACCAGGACCAGGAAGACGAGCGGCGCCGCCTCGGGCCAGGCCCGCATCACCGCGTAGGCCCCGCCAAAGAGCAGCGTCATCAAGGCCACGCTGACCGCGCTTTGCTTGAGCCAGTCGAGCAGCCAGCCGGAGAGCGACTGGCGGTTGGTGCCCAGCCGAAGCTCCACCCAGCGGGAAAAGTAGTTCAGGGGGAGGTTGAAAAGGCTCTGCCCCAGGAAGAAGACCAGGGTGTAAAGCCAGGGGTTTTCTCCGGTAAGCGCGGCGACCCGCGGACTAAGGGGGGTGAGCATCCAAAGGGCGACGTAGAGCAGCACGAAGACGATCTGCAGCGTCATCCCCAGGACCTGCATTCGGGTTTGCCAGCGGGCCTTTTTGAGGCCCTCCTCGCCGAGGCTCGCGTAGATCCGCTCCAGGAACTCCATCACACCCCGAGATGGCGCTTTAAAAACTCCTCCGCCCGGCGGAAGAAGTCGAGCCGGTTCTCAAAGCGCATGAACCCGTGGCCCTCGTCGGGGTACTCGACGTACTCCACCGGCTTGCCCCGCTTCTTTAGCGCCTCGACGATCTGGAGGCTCTCCTCCCGTTTCACCCGGGGGTCGTTCTTGCCCTGGCCGATGAGGAGGGGGGCCTCGATCCGGTCGGCGGAGAAAAGCGGCGAGCGCTCCCTTAAAAGCTCCTTATCCTTCTCGGGGTGGCCGACCCGGTGGTAAAAGAGCGCCAGCATCGGCTTCCAGTAGGGCGGAATGCTCTCGATGAAGGTGAAGAGGTTCGAGGGGCCGACCAGGTCCACCCCGGCGGCGTAGAGCTCGGGGGTGAAGGCGAGGCCGGCGAGGGTGGCGTAGCCGCCGTAGGAGCCGCCCATGATGGCGACCCGCTCGGGGTCGGCGATCCCTTCCTCGATGAGCCAGCGGACGCCGTCGCTGAGGTCGTCCTGCATCTTGCCGCCCCACTCCTTGTTGCCGGCGTTCAGGTGGTCCTTGCCGTAGCCGGTGGAGCCGCGGAAGTTGGGCTGGAGCACGGCGAAGCCGCGGTTGGCGAGCCACTGGGCCCAGGGGTCGAATCCCCAGCCGTCCCGCCACCAGGGGCCGCCGTGGGGGAGGATCACCGCCGGGAGGTTCTTGGCCTCTCGCCCCGGGGGCAGGGTGAGGTAGCCCTCGATCACCCGGCCGTCCCGGGCGCGGTAGCGGATCGGGCGGGTCTCGGCGAGTTCGTACTCGAGCAGCCAGGGGTAGGCCTCGCCGAGGGGGCGTAGGGTCTTTTCCTTGCGGTCGTAGAGCCAGTAGCGGCCGGGGCGGTCGTCGTCGGTCTCGTAGACCACCCAGGTCTGGTCCTCGAGGTCGCGGGAACCGACGTAGAAGTCGCCCGCAAGCTCGGAGGCGAGCCGCTCGAAGTCGGGCTTTAAGGACTCGTCGAGGACGATCCAAGAGAGCCGGTCCCGCATCACCCCCACCGCCTCGGGGGCCTTCTTCCTCGGGTGGAAGAGGAAGGTGTCGCCGCCCGCGGCGTATTGGGTGAGGTCGTAGTCCGGGTCCTCGGCGAGCAGGGTTTCCTCGCCGGTCTTCAGGTTCTTCTTGACCAGCGCGGCGGTGTCCCGGCCGATCGAGGAGAAGAGGTAGAGGTCGTCGCCCCGGACGCTGAGGGGCCGGGTGGTGAGGTCGTCCTCGAGGCCCCAGGAGAGGAAGGGCTTCCACGCGCCCTCCTCGTAGACGAAGAGCTCGCCCCCGCCCTCGTCGGTCTGGCGGTAGGCGAGTCGGGGGCGGAAGTGCTCGTCGGCGAGGATCTGGACGAAGCCCGGGTTCTCGAGCACCAGGGTGCGCTCGCCGGTCTTGACGTTGACGCGGTAGAGGTCGTGGTAGCGGGGGTCGCGGTCGTTTAGGGCCACCAGGATCTCGTCCGGGTGCTCGGGGCTGATCCTCGCCGGGCGGGCCTGGACCCCCTCGCCCGGGGTCAAGAGCAGCGGCTCGCCGCCCTCGGGGCTCACCCGGTAAAGCCGCCAGTTCTCGTCGCCGTCCTTGTCCTGGATGTAGACCAGGTCGCCGTTGTAGAGCCAGCCGTAGTAGAGGATGCCGCGGCCGGTGTCCTTGGTGACCGGGCGGGTCTCGCCGGTCTCGAGGTCCTGCACGAAGACGTTCTTGACCCCCTCCAGGGGCGCGATGTAGCCGATCTTGCTGCCGTCCGGGCTGATCTGGACCTGGGTGATCGCCGGGTCGGCGAAGAGCTCTTCTAGGGGTATTTGTGCCATACCCCAGTTTACGCCTAAGATTTTTCGCGTGCGGGAAGGCGCCCTGGTGGCCTACAAGGGAAAGCCGGCGGTGGTCGAGCGCTCCGGGGATCGGCTCTGGATCCGCACCGAGGCGGGGGTGAAGAAGGTCCGGGAAAAGGACGTGGTGCTCTTGCACCCGGGCCCGGCCTCGCTGCCGCTTCCCGAAGTCCCGCCCCCCGACCTCGCCGAGGCCTACGCGCTTTTGAAGGACGAGGGGGCACTCTCGTTCGCCGAGCTGCTTGAGCTCCTTTATCCCGAGCCCGGCCCCGCCGAGGCCTTTGCGCTTTACCGGGCCCTCAAGGAGACGCCCTACTTCGCGCCCGAGGGGGACGCCTGGCGGCCGCGGCCCGAAGCCGAGGTCCAGCGGCTGCTTCAAGAAAGGGCCGAGAAGGAGGCGGAGAAGGCCCGCTTTGAGGCGGCGCTCCGGCGCTTTCGCCAGGGGCGCTTTGCCGAGGAGGACCGGCCTCTGCTCGCCGAGGTCGAGGCGCTGGCGCTGGGCCGGGCGAAGGGCTCGCGGGTGCTGCGGGCGCTCGGCCAGAAGGAGACCCCCGAGGAGGCCCACGCCTTCTTGCTCCGGCTCGGCTACTGGACCCCCTTGGTAAACCCCTACCCGGCCCGCTTTCGGGTGCCCACCGAGCCGCCCGAGGTTCCCTGGGGCGCGCCCGACGACGAGGGCCGGGTGGACCTCACCGAGCTTCCCGCCTTCGCCATCGACGACGACCCCGCCTCGGCCGACGCCGACGACGCCCTCTCCTTGAAAGATGGCGAGGTCTTCGTGCACGTCGCCGACGTCGCCGCCTGGGTAGCGCCGGATACGCCGGCGGACCGGGCGGCGCGGGAGCGGGGCAGTGCGCTTTACCTGCCCGAGCGGGTGGTGCCGATGCTCCCCGAGGGGCTCTTGGCCGAGGCCGCCCTCGGCCGCGGTGAAAAAAGCCGCGCCCTCACCTTCGCCTTCCGGCTGGAAGGGGGCGAGCCCAAGGCGGTGCGGGTCTTCCCCTCCTGGGTGCGGGTCGAGCGGCTTTCCTACCGGGAGGCGGAGGACCGGCTGGCCGAGCCGCCCTTTGCCGGGCTTCTCCGGCTCGCCGAGGCCTTTCACCAAAGGCGGCTGGCCGCCGGTGCCCTGGACCTCTCGCTTCCCGAGGTCAAGGTGCGGCTCAAGGACGGCGAGGTCGAGATCACGCCGCTACCCCCCTACCGCTCGCGCTTTCTGGTGCGGGAGCTGATGCTCTCGGCGGGGGAGGCGGCGGCCCGCTTCGCCCGTGCGCGGGGCGTCCCCGTGCCCTATTCCACCCAGGAGAAGAGGCCGCTTCCCGAGAGCCTTCCCGAGGAGCCGATTGCGAGAAGCTTCGCGCTTATAAAGGCGCTTTCCCGCACCACCTACAAAGGCGCCCCGCTTCCCCACGCCGGGCTCGGGCTTTCGGCCTACGTGCAGGCGACCAGTCCCTTGAGGCGTTTTTTGGACCTCGCGGTGCACCAGCAGCTCCGGGCGGCGATTCGAGGGCGAATGCTGCTGGGACCCGGGGAGGTGCTCCTCCGGGTCGGCGAGGCGGAGGCGGTGGCCGACGCGGTGCGCGGCGCCGAGCGGGCCTCGCGGACCCACTTCAAGCTGGTCTGGCTCCTTGCCCACCCCGACTACCAGGGCGAGGGGGTGGTGGTCGAGCTCCGGGGGGGACGGGCGCGGGTCTTCCTCCCCGAGCTCGCCCTCGAGGCCCCCCTGGCCGCCAGCGGGGGGGAGAGGCCGGGGATGCCGGTCGGCCTCCGCCTGCTCGAGGTCAACCTTCCCCGTCTTCAAGCTCGCTTTGCCAGAGCGCCTTGAGGCGGTGGCGCTGGACCTTCCCGGTGGCGGTGACGGGCAGGGCCTCGAGGTAGCGCAGCTCGCTGGGGACCGCGTGCGCCCCCACCCGCTGCCGCACCCGCTCCTTGAGCTCCGCGTCCCGGCCGGGTTCGCCCACCACGAAGGCCACGATCCGCTGACCCCGCTCGGGGTCGGGAACCCCGATTACCGCCACCTGCTCCACCCCGGGGTGGGAGAGGATCGCGGCCTCGACCTCGGCGGGACCGATGCGGTAGCCGGCCACCTTGATCAGGTCGTCCTTGCGGGCGACGTACCAGAAGTAGCCGTCCCGGTCGCGCCGGGCCAGGTCGCCGGTGAGCAGCCAGCGGCCGCGGAACTTGGCCCGGGTCCGCTCCGGGTCCCGCTCGTAGCCCAGAAAGGCCACCGGGTCCGGGGTCCGCAGGGCGACCTCGCCCACCTCCCCGGGAGGGAGCGGCTGCCCCTCTCCGTCGATGACCTCGACCCGGTGGCCGGGGTAGGGGAGGCCCATGGAGCCGGGCTTCAAGGGGTCGACGAGGTGGCTCTGGCCAACCAGGAGGTTGGCCTCGGTCTGGCCGTAGAACTCGTTGACCGGCTGACCCAGGTTCTCCCGGGACCACTCGATCAGCGCCTCGGCCAGGGGCTCGCCGCCAGCGTGCACGCTCTCGAGCGTAAGCGGCCGGGAGAGGCGCCCGAGCGCCCGCAACCGCTTCAACGCGGTGGGGAAGAGGAAGCTATGGCTGACCCGAAAGCGCCGCATCAGCCAGAGCGCCTCCTCGGGGTCGAACCGGGGCTTGCGGTGGGCGATGACGGTGAAGCCGTAGTGCCAGGCCGGCAGCAGCACGTCCAGCAGACCGCCGGCCCAGGCCCACTCCGCCGGCGACCAGTAGACCTTGGGGCGGCCCGGCTCGGGGAAGTTGGAGTAGAGGTAGAAGCCGGGAAGGTGCCCCAGGAGCACCCGGTGGGGGAGCAGGGCCCCCTTGGGCGGGCCGGTGGTGCCCGAGGTGTAGAGCAGGATGGCGGGGTCCTCGGCCGCCGTGGGCTGGATCGGGAGCGGCCGGGCGGCCTCGGCGAGGGGGAGGAGCCGATCGGCGGGCAGGAGGGAGAGCCCCTCCGGGGCCGCCCCCGGCCGGGCCTCCAGCAGCTGGGGGTCGGCCACCAGCAGCCGGGCCCGGGCGTGCTCGAGCCGGTAGCGGATCGCCTCCGAGCCCAGCACCGGGGCGATCGGCACCGCCACCAGCCCGGCGCGGTAGATCGCGTGGTGAATCAGCGCCGTTTCCAGCCGCTGTCCCAGCAGGATGCCCACCCGCTCCCCGGGCGCCAGCCGTTCCCGGAGCACCGAGGCCAGCCGGGCGGCGAGCTCGTGGGCCTGCCGGAAGCTTACCCGGCGGCCCTCGGGTTCGATCAGGGCCGGGCGGTCGGGGAAGTCGCGGGCGGATTGGGCCAGCCCCTGGGCCAGGTTGAACCGCTCCGGCACCCGCCAGCGGAAGCTTCGCGCAAGCTCCCGGCGGGGCCGCCGGGGAAGGTGGATGCGCACGCCCCCATTATGCCGGGCTAGGGGAGGAGGGCGATCCAGAACCCGGTGTCCGAGCGGTAGCCGAAGCGGAGTTCCGGGGTCAGGGGGAGGTAGTAGCGGTAGACGAAGTGGCCCCTGACCGAGAGCGCTGCCCCCCAGCCCAGGTGGTGGACCGCGTCGTAGAGCAGGAGGGCTTTCGGCTCGAGGGTGAAGTGGGAGTAGTAGTAGAGGCCGTCCTCCCCGTAGTGGTCGAAAACGAGCGACTTTTTAAGCCCCACCCAGGCCAGCCCCGACACGCCCGGGACGAACCAGGGGTCCATGCGGTTTTGGCCGACCTCGAGCCCGGCGTCAAGCCCCGAGGGAAGAAGCGCCGAGAGCCGGAGCCGGCCGGAAAAGAGCCCCGAGTAGCCGGCCTCGAGCCTAAGGGCGAGCTCCTCGCTGGGCTCCCCCCAAAGGCGGTCGCGCCCCAGGCTTCGGCGCTGCCTTAGGTCCAGGGAGAACCCGGCCGCGGGGGCGTTATGGAGAATTCCCCCGCGGAGCGCAAAGCCCCCTTGGGTTCTCCCCATCAGGAAGCTTCGGTCGTACTGCACCGTCGCCGAGGTCTGGCCCAAGAGGTGGGAGAGGGAGACCGCGTAGTGCTCGGGGGCGAGCCCGAAGCGGGGGCGGTAGTCGACGGAGAAGGAAACCCCCGTATTCGTGAGGTCGGTCACCCCGGCGAAGAGCCACTGGATCTCGTCGGCGTCGTCGACGCCGAGGACGAGGGCGCCCAAGGGGGCCAGGGGAAGCCAGCCGGCGGGGGCGAGGGAGGGAAGGGGGGTATAGGCGTAGGTTTTCGGCTCGGCCTCGGAAAGCGGGGGCGCGGGAAGCGGAAGGGCGGCCTTGAAGTCCACGGGCTCGGGACTCGGGCGGCCCTCATCGAGCGCGAAGCCCTTGCGGGTGAGCACGGTGTAAAGGAGCGTTTCCCCCTTCGCCGCCGGGGCGAAGGCGCCGTAGGGGTGGGAAACGAGCTTTTCCACCGCGCCGGTTGCCGGGTCCAGGGCATAAAGCTCGTAGACCCCGCCGGCGTCGGAGGCGAAGACGAGCGTTTCCCGCCACCAGGCCAGGTCTTTCAAGATGCGGCCGGGGGCCTGGAGTTTTCGGGGCTCTTCCCCGAGCAAAAGCGGAAAGACCCGGCCCCGTTCCCAGACCAAGACCGCCAGGCCCGAATCGGAGGCGGCGACCCCGACCAGGTGCCGGCCTGGCCCGGCTTGGTGAAGGATCGTTTTCCGGCCCCCTTTGAGCGCCACCAGCCGCGAGCCCCCGGGGCCTTCCTCGACGTAGTAGATCGTGCCCCGGTGGGCGGCGGGGTAGTAGGCGTGGACCGCGCCCGGGACCTCTTTTTCCTGGCCGGTTTCCACGTCCAAGGTGAAAAGCCGCCGGACGTAGCCGCCCGCCCCGGTCGGCGCCAGGCGGTCGAAGACCAGGGTCTCTTCGTCGAGCCAGGCGAGCCGGCCTACGCTGCGGCCGAGGGGGTGGGGGAAGGTCTTTTTCCCCACCACGATCGCGTCTTCGTGGAGGTAGGCGAGCCGTTCCCCGAGGACCGCCGGAGAGCGGCCGGGCGGCCCTTTGGGGGGCGGGGGGGCCTGGACCCTCGGCCGGCTTTCCCAGAAGGCCCGCCACTCGGCCTCGAGGTCCGTCCCCGCCGCCTTTTTCCAGGCGTCGGCGTAGCCGTCCGGCAGGTAGAGGGAAAGGGGCATCGGGGTCCTCTGGTAGCGGGAGAAGCTCTCGAAGAGCGCCCCCTCCCCGTGGCGGCGGATCAGGAAGTCGACGAAGGCGACCCCGACGCGGTAGCGGAGGTCGCCGTAGGGGAAGCGGGGATAGAAGGCGACGCCGGCCTCGGCCAGGCGCGGCGGGTCTTCCGCCAGGGCCCGGAGGAGCCCCTCGGTGTAGGCGTCGTGGAGCCGGCCCCCGCCCCCGCTCGACTCGAAGTAGGTGGCGATGCCCTCGGTGAGCCAGGCGGGGTAGGGGCGGGCGACGCCGTTCGGGATCAGCCCCAGGGGGTTCCTCGGGCCCTTTAGGTGCAGAAGGTGCACCAGCTCGTGGAGGACCAGGGTGTAGAGGGGGTCGGCGGTGTTCAAGAACGCGCCGTCGTAGTAGGGAAAGGCGGGGAAGAGGGTGGTCCCGGGGCGGGGGAAGACGCTGGCGTAGCCGTTGTAGAAGTCGCTTTCCGGGTCGAGCCGGAGCACCAGGGGGCCCCCGGGCTTTTCGAAGGGCGGGGTGAGGGCCGCGAGGGCGGCCAGCGCCCGCCGGCCCACGGCCTCGGCCAGCGCCTCCTGGCCCGGCTGGTAGAGCACCCGCACGGCACCGTAGTCCGCCACCCGGTGGCCGAGGGCGGCGGTGAGGAACAGGAGCAGGAAGGCGAGAAGCCGCTTCATGCCTGGTCCCGGCCGAAGTACTCCTCCAGCTGGTCGGCGGTGATCAGCACCTCGCGGGGCTTCGAGCCCTGGTGGGGGCCGACGATGCCCATGGCCTCGAGCAGGTCCATCAGCTTGCCGGCGCGGGCGTGGCCCACCGAGAGCCGCCGCTGCAGCCGGGAGACCGAGCCCTGGCCCTCCTCGACCACGATGCGGGCGGCCTCCTCCAGGAGGGGGTCGGAGAAGTCGAGCCGGCCGCCCTGGGCGGCGGCGGTGGGGGCGCCCGAGGGGGTGAAGAGGCCGGGGCCGTCGAAGTCGGCGCCGTATTTCTCGCCGAAGGCGTCCTCGAAGGTCTGGGGGCGGAGGTAGCCGGTGATGCGGTGGATCTCGGCGTCGGAGAGGTAGGGGCCCTGCAGGCGGACCGGCTTGGCCAGGCCGGGTTGGTAGAAGAGCATGTCGCCCTGGCCGGTGAGCCGCTCGGCGCCGGTGGCGTCCAGGATGGTGCGGGAGTCGTGGCTGCTGGAGACCGCGAAGGCGACGCGGGCGGGGATGTTGACCTTGATCAGGCTGGTCAGGATGTCCACGCTGGGGCGCTGGGTGGCCAGGATCAGGTGCATGCCGGTGGCCCGGGCCATCTGGGCCAGGCGCAGGATCGCCTGCTCCACCTCCTTGGGGCTGGTGATCATCAGGTCGGCGAGCTCGTCGATCACGATCACCAGGTAGGGCAGGGTGGGCTCGCCCAGCTCCTTCATCTTCTTGTTGTACTGCTCCAGGCTGCGCACCCCGACCTTGGACATCATCTTGTAGCGGCGCTCCATGTGGGCCACCGCCCCCAGCAGCACCCCGGCGGCGTCGGCGGGGTCGGTGACCACCCCGCGGACCAGGTGGGGGATGCCGTCGTAGGGGGTGAGCTCGACCATCTTGGGGTCGATCATCAAGAGGCGGAGCTCGGTGGGCAGGTACTTGAAGAGCAGGCTCATCACCAGGGCGTTGATCGCCACCGACTTGCCCGAGCCGGTGGAGCCGGCGATCAGGAGGTGGGGCATCTTGGCCAGGTCCCGGACCCAGAACCGGCCCTCGATGCTCTTGCCCAGGATCAGGGGGAGCTTGGCCCGGCTTCGTTGGTAGCTCTCGTCGCGGATGGCCTCGGAGAAGCGCACCAGCTCGCGCTCGGCGTTGGGGACCTCGAGGCCGATCACGCTCTTGCCCGGGATCGGCGCCTCGATCCGCACCACCCCCACCGCCAGCGCCCGGGCCAGGTCGTTGGCCAGGCTCTGGATGCGGGCGATCTTCTCGCCGGGGGCGGGCTCGATCTCGTAGCGGGTGACGGTGGGACCGCGGGCCCAGGCGACCACCTTGGCCTTGAGCCCGAACTGGGCCAGGGTCTGGTTGATGATCTCGGCCCGCTCGGCGGCCTCGGCCTCGAGGGCCTTGGGGTCTTTCCTCGGCTTCTCCGGCGGGTCCAGCAGGTCCAGAGGCGGCAGCGAGAGACCGCTCGGGGCCTTGGGCGGCTTGGGCTTGGCCGCGGGTTTGGGGGCGGGGGGCGGGGTTTCGCTTGCCCCGGTCGCCGCCTCCTCCTCCGCGATCTTGGGCGGCGGCTCGGCCAGGCCGGACTGGGCCAGGAGCTGGGCCCCGGCCTCGATCGCCTCCTCGGGGGCGTTTTCCGCCCAGGCGCGCCAGGCCCACCAGTTCTCCGCCCGGGTCTTGACGTCGAGCCACTGCTTTTCCAGCTCCCGCCAGCGCCTTTGGCGGGCTTCGAAGGCCTTTTGCTCGGCGTTCAGCCGCTCGGGCAGGCGGCCGAGGGCCTTTTGGCCCTCGCGCTCGAGGGCGTCGGCCTTGGTCTTTAAGGCCTTTAGCTCCAGAAAGAGCGCCCGGCGGCGGGCCTCGAGCTCCTTCAGGAGGGGGTTCTTCCCGGCCTTGAGGGGCTTTTTGAGGAGCTCCTGCTCCCGCTCCAGGTCCCCGGTCCAGGGCGGGAGCTCGGCCTCGATGGCGGCGGCGAGCTCCTCGGCCCGGCCCCGCTGGAACTCCTGGAGCAGGGCCTTGAGCTCCCCGAGCCGTTCCCCGGCGGGGCGCCGGGTCAGGGTCTTGAGGTCGGCCTCGAGGTCGGCGAGCAGGCGGTGCTCGGGGTAGCGCGCGAGCAGCTCCCGCACCTCGGCCAGCAGCGCCCGCGCCTCGGCCCGCAGCCGGCCGCGCTCGCTCCTCAGCTCCAGCCGCCCGGCCAGCCAGCGGCCGGCGGCGAGCAGGCCGCGCCCCAGCGCCCGCAGGGTGGAGAAGGGGCGGCGGTCGAAGAAGAGTTCCAGGAAGACCAGCGCCAGCAGCAGGGGAAGCACCAGCCCCACCGCCCCCAGCGGTTCGTGCAGGCGCCGGTAGCCGATTTCGCCGAGCTTCCCCGCCCAGTCCGGCGAGACCGGGTAGGAGAGCGGGAGCAGGGCGAGCACGGCGAAGGTGCCGTAGGCGATCTTCCGCAGTACCCGGCGCAGGGGGAGCCGCCGCAGGGCGGCGTAGGTGCCGTAGAGAAAGGGCAGCGGGAGCAGCCAGGCGGCCCAGCCCAGGGTCTCCTTCAGCGCCGCCTTGAGCGCCTTCCCCAGGTCCCCGGAGAGCGGGGGCTCGGGCCAGAGGCTGGCGGCGAAGAAGAGGAAGGCGCCGGCGAGCAGGAAGGCGAGGGCCTCGAGGTCGCCGCTGGGGGGAGCTTTCTTGGTCCGCTTCCGCGCCATCGCCAGGGCCAATTCTAAAGGGCGCGGGAGGTCCCGCGCCCTTTTCTTCAAACGTCGGAGGCTACTTCTTCAACTTCTTCAAGGCCTCGATCACCGCCTGGGTGATGTCGGTGTCCGGGGCGGCGTAGACCACCAGGTTCGACTGCGCCGCCACCCGCCGGTTCATGATCACCGCGAAGCCGAGCTCCTGGGCCACCTGGGCGACCACCCGGTCCACCTCCTTGATGATCGGGTCCAGCTTCTCCTGGATCTTCGGCCCCCACTTCTCGCTGACCTTCTTGGCCGCCTCGGTGAGCACCTGGTAGTCCTCCCGGTCCTTGGCGGTGGCCTGGCCGCTGGCGATCTTCTTCTCCAGGGCACGGAGCTTTTCCAGGATCGGCTTGAGCTCGGCGTCGGCCTGCTCCTGGAGCTTGGCGATGGCGCCGTAACCGGGGTGGGCGCGGATCACCGCCTCGGCGTCGACGAAACCTACCCGGACGGGGGTGTTCTTGTTCTGGGCCAGCGCTGCGCCAGCGAGCGCTAAAACCGCGATGGCAAGCGATAGAATCCACGAACGCTTCATGCCGCGAGGGTATCAGGGGGGCGTGAAGGCGCTGTGAGAGGGACGTTTGTTTAAAGTTCAGCTTCTATAATCGCGGGCAGGAGGTTTGAAAACGTGCTGGTACGGGAATGGATGACGCCGGATCCGGTGACGATTACCCCCGATACCCCCGTCCTGGAGGCGATCAAACTTCTCAAGGAGAAGGGTTTCCGGCGCCTGCCGATCGAGAAGGACGGCAGGCTGGTGGGGATCGTCACCGACAAGGACTTGAAGGACGCGATGCCCTCGAAGGCCACCACCCTCTCGGTCTGGGAGCTCAACTACCTGCTCTCCAAGCTCACCGTCGAGGAGGTGATGGCCAAGCCGGTGATCACGGTGCAGGCCGACGAGCCCCTGGAGGAGGCGGCGCTGCTCCTCGAGGAGTACAAGGTCGGCGGTCTGCCGGTGCTCGAGGGCAACAAGCTGGTCGGCATGATCACCATCACCGACGTGCTTCGGGCCTTCATCGAGGTGATGGGCATGCGCGAGGGCGGCGTGCGCATCACCTTCGACGTGCCCGACCGGCCGGGGGCGCTGGCCAAGGCGGCCCAGGCGGTGCCGCCGGCGAACATCGTCTCGGTGGCCACCGCCGGCAAGCACGAGGGCATGCGCCGGATCGTCATGCGGGTGACCGGCGAGGACGCCGAAGGCGTGCCCGAGCGCCTGAAGGCGGCGGGCGAGGTCCTGGTGGACGTGCGCAAGACCGACCCGCGCCTCTAGGGTCCATGCGACGCGGCCTCCTGCTTCTGCTCTTGCTGCTGGCGGCCTGCGCGCCCCAGCTCCGGGGGGTGGAGCCGGGGCGGATCCCCGGCCCCTACACCTGGGCGCCGCAACCGGCGCCGATGGAGTGGTGGTACGTCTCCGCCTACCTGCCCCAGGCCAAACTCGCCTTCCACTGGGCCTTCTTCCGCGCCTACGCCCCCCGGGGATCGAAGGTCTTCGGGCTCTCCGCCCGGCAGGTCTACCCCTACCCGCTGATCGCGGCCCACCTGGCGGTGACCGACCTCTCCCGCGGCCGCTTGACCTTCTCGGAGCGCGACGACTTCCGCGACCCAAACGCCCGGGTCCGGGTCGCCGGCGACCCCCTGACCCTGGTTTTCGACGACTGGAAGCTCTGGCAGCAGGGCGACGCCTTCCGGCTGGTGGCGGGGCCTTTGGACCTCTGGCTGGTGCCCCTGAAGCCGCCGGTGGTCCACCCGCCGGGGTACTCCGGCACCGCCGAGACCGGCCGGATGTACTACGTCTCCTACACCCGGCTCGCCCTCTACGGGAAGGTCGAGGGACGGCGGGTCCAGGGGTTTGCCTGGATGGACCACCAGTGGGGGGAACAGCTCGCCGGCCGCCGGGTGGGCTGGGACTGGTTCGGGCTCCACCTCTCCGACTGGAGCGAGCTGATGCTCTACCGGGTCCGGGACCTGGACGGCCGGGTGCGGGCGGTGCACGCCTCGCTGGTGCTGCCCTCGGGGGAGGTGCGAAAGCTCGAGGACGTCCGCATGGTCCCCCGGGCCTACTGGACCTCGCCCCATAGCGGCTACCGCTACGCGGTGGCCTGGGACGTCTTCGCCAAGGGGCTCAGCCTCCGCCTCGACCCGCTGCGAAAGGACCAGGAGCTCCGCACCGAGAGCACCCGGGTGGCCTACTGGGAGGGCCCCTTCGAGGGCGGCGGCGAGCGCGACGGGCACGCCGTCCGCGCCCACGGCATGGGCGAGTTCGTCGGCGGTCCCTGGCCGCCCCGCTAGAGCCCGAGGTGGGCCCGGGCCGCCTTCAGGATCTTTTCCACCTCGCCGGGGTCCGGGGCCTCGACGTAGATGCGGAGCACCGGCTCGGTGCCCGAGGGGCGGAAGAGCACCCAGGCGTCCTCGCCCAGGTGCCACTTGACCCCGTCCAGGGTCTCCACCTTGGTCACCGGCCGGCCGGCTAAGGGCACCGGTTCCTTGGCCCGCTCCATGGCCCGGTCCTTCTCCTCGTTGGACTCGAGGTGCAGGTCGAGCCGGTCGAAGGCGTGCCGGAAGCCGACCAGACGCTCGATCTCGGCGAACTGCTCGGCCAGCGGCTTGCCCGTCCTGGCCACCGACTCCTGGAGCAAAAGGGCGTTTAAGATCCCGTCCCGCTCGGGCAGGTGGCCGATCACCCCGATGCCGCCGGACTCCTCGCCGCCGATCAGGACGCCGCCCTTCAAGAACTCGTCGGTGATGTACTTGAACCCGACCGGGGTGGTGACCACCTCGAGGCCGAGCTTTTCGGCGAGGAGGTCGATGACCTTGGAGACCGAGACGGTCTTCACCACCCGGCCGCGGTAGCCCTTGTCGAAAAGGTGCTTTAAGAGCACCGCGAAGATCTGGTGGCTGTTGAAGTAGCGGCCCCCCGCCAGCACCGCCCCGATGCGGTCGGCGTCGCCGTCGGTGACGGCGGCGAAGGTGGGGTCCTCCTCGTTCTTCATCAGCGCGAACAGGGTGGTGAGGTTCTTGGGGATGGGCTCGGGGTTGACCCCGTAGAAGAGCGGGTGGGGGGCGGCGTGGAGGTCGCGGACCTCGAGGCGGAGCTCGGCGTAGCGGGCGTAGCCCGAGATCCAGCCGCCGCCGGCCCCGCCCATGGCGTCGTGGTAGAGCACGCCCTCATACGCGCGCAGAAGCTCCAGGTCGAGCATCTCCGAGACCTTGCCGAAGTAGGGTTTTTGCACGTCGAAGCGAACGAGCTCGTGGGCGGAGGCGTCGTAGGCCGCCGGCGGGTTTTGGTCGATCCGCCCCTCCACCTCGGCGACGATCTCGGGCGTGGCCGAGCCGCCGTAGGGGCCCTTCAACTTGAAGCCGTTGTACTCCGGCGGGTTGTGGCTGGCGGTGATCATGGCGCCGCCGGCAGCGCCGTAGTGCACCACCGCGAAGCTGGTCACCGGGGTGGGCACGAGCCTTTTGGCCACCCGCGCCTTAAGCCCGTTCGCCGCGAGCACCTTGCCGGTCACGAGGGCGAAGCGCTCCGAGAGGAAGCGGGCGTCGAAGCCCACCACCACCTCGCCGGCGCCCTTTTCCCGGAGGTAGTCGGCGTAGGCCTGGGCCACCCGGCGGAGGTTTTGGAAGGTGTAGTCCTCCGCGATAATGCCGCGCCAGCCGTCGGTGCCAAAGCGGATCGGGTCCATGCCCCTATCTTAGGGGCCCAGGCGGTACCGGAAGAGCAGGTGGAGGTCGCGGCCCGCGGTCCCGGTCGAGAGGGCCAGGCGGCTGCCGTAAAGCAGCACCACGCCGAAGGCGCCGTGCTCCGCCCCCAGCCGGGCGCCGGCCCGGAGCTGGAGCCCCTCCCGGAAGCCGTACCCGAGCCCGAGATAGGGGCCGGCGAAGAAGCGCTCGATCCTGGCCTCGGCTCCGGCGAGGGCGCCGACCGCCTTCTCCCAGGCGAACCAGGCCGCCCCCAGCCAGGCCCGGTAGCGGGGGCCGAGGCGGCTATCGTACTCGGCCTCGAGGGTAAGCGGGGCCCCGACGCCGAGGGCGAAGCCGGCGGGTTCGGCGAGGGGGGGCTGGGGCAGTGGCTCCAGCGGGAGGCTCAGGTAAAGCCGGACGTGGCTTAGCAAGAGGGCCCAGGCCAGGGGATGGGCCAGCCATCCTCCCCGCACGCCTTGGGGTCCGATTTGCACCAGGTAGGGAAGGATGGGGGCGTACTCCAGGGTGAGCCCGGCCCCGTCCGGGAGCTCCCAGCGGTAGCCGAGGTAGCCGCCCAGGAAGAGCCCCAGGCCGTCGCCGAGGTAGCCGACGAGGCCCAAGCCGTAGCGAAGGGGGCCGCTTTGCCCCAGCACGCCGGCCTCGAGCACCGGGTTTGGCGCCGGCAGGTCCAGCCCGAGGCGAAGTCCCAGGTCTCGCTGCCAGTAGAGCAGGCCCAGGTTGACCGCCGGGGAGAAGCTGCGGGCCGACCCCAGGGTGAACTCGTAGCCCCCGGCCAGGGCGATCCCGAGCGCCGCCACCAGCGCGATCCAGGCCTTTTGCATTCCGCAAACATTGTAGTCCCGGGGTAGACTCGTTCGCGCATGGAGGAGTTGTTAGCCCCCCTCAACCAGGAACAGCGGCGCGTGGTCCTGCACCAAGGGGGCCCGGCGCTGGTGGTGGCCGGCGCGGGTTCGGGGAAGACCCGCACCGTGGTCTACCGCATCGCCCACCTGATCGCCGGCCGCGGGGTGCACCCGGCGGAGATCCTGGCGGTGACCTTCACCAACAAGGCGGCGGACGAGCTCAAGGCCCGCCTGAAGGCGCTGGTGGGGCCGCGGGCGGGCGACCTCTGGACCGCCACCTTCCACTCCGCCGCCCTCCGGGTGCTCCGGGCCTACGGCGAGCGGATCGGGCTTCCCAGGGGCTTTCCCGTCTACGACGAGGACGACCAGCTCCAGGTCATCAAGGAGGTGCTGGCGGCGCTGGGGGTCGAGGCCCGGCCGACGGCGGTCCGGGCCTGGATCGACCGGGTGAAGTCGCGCTCGGCGGGGGAGGGCTTCGAGCGGGCGCTCGCCGAGCTTCCCGACTGGGTGGCGGGGATCGGGCCCGGGACCTTCGCCGAGGTGCTCCGGGCCTACCAGGAGCGGATGCGCGCGCTCGGGGCGGTGGACTTTTCCGACCTCCTCCTGCGGGCGATCGAGCTCTTCGAGGCCCATCCGGAGGTGCTCGAGCGGGTGCGTACCCGGGCCCGCTTCGTCCACGTCGACGAGTACCAGGACACCAACCCGGCCCAGTTCCGCATCGTCAAGCTGCTCTACGCCGAGGGCTCGGAGCTGGTGGCGGTGGGGGACCCCGACCAGTCGATCTACGGCTTCCGGAGCGCCGACCTGGAGAACATCCTCCGCTTTCCCGAGGACTTCCCCGGGGCCAAGCTTTACAAGCTCGAGACCAACTACCGTTCCACCGAGGCGATCCTCAAGGTGGCGAACGCCGCCATTCGGAAGAACGCCGCCCGGATCGAGAAGGTGCTCCGGCCGGTGCGGCCCGGGGGCGATCCGGCAAAGCTCTACGCCGCCTTCGACCACCGCGACGAGGCCGCCTTCGTGGCCCGGGAGGCCCGGCGGCTGCTCGGGCGCTACCGCCCCGAGGAGATCGCGGTGCTCTACCGCACCAACGCCCAGTCGCGGGTGCTGGAGGAGGCCTTTCGCCGCCAGGGGGTGGCCCACCGGGTGGTGGGGGGCACCGCCTTCTTCGCCCGCCGCGAGGTCAAGGACCTGCTCGCCTACGCCCGGGCGGCGGTCGCCCCCGAGGACGAGGTCGCGCTCTTGCGCGTCCTGAACACCCCGCCCCGCGGGATCGGGGCCAAGACGATCGAGCGGGTCAAGGCCTACGCCGCGGAGAAGGGGGTGCCGCTTTACCGCGCGCTCCGGGAGGCCGGGAGCTACCTCGATCGGCGGGCGGCGGGGGCGATCGCGGCCTTCACCAATCTCTTGGCGGGTTTTCGCGAGCTCGCCGAGGCGCTGGGGCCGCGGGAGTTCTTCGAGGAGGTCATCGCCGCGGTGCGCTACCGCGAGTACCTGCTCGCCGACCCCGCCGGGGCCGAGCGGCTCGAGAACGTGGAGGAGCTCCTGCGCGCCGCCCGTGAGTGGGAGGAGGCGGGGGGCGGCGACCTGGCCGCCTTCTTGGACGAGGTGGCGCTCACGGCCCGGGCCGAGGAGCCGGGCAACGAGGCCGGCGGCGCGGTCAACCTGATGACCCTGCACAACGCCAAGGGCCTCGAGTTCAAGGCGGTCTTCCTGGTGGGGGTGGAGGAGGGGCTCCTGCCCCACCGCCAGAGCGTCACCGAGGCCGAGCTCGAGGAGGAGCGGCGGCTTTTCTACGTCGGCGTCACCCGGGCGATGGACCTGCTTTACCTCACCCACGCTGGCGAGCGGGAGACCTACGGCAAGCGGGAAAAGGTGGAACCGAGCCGGTTTCTTCTTGAAATCCCGGAGGGGCTGTTGCAGCGGGTCCACTCCTTCGGCGAGGTGCTCGCGTCCCCTTCGACGGCGGCTTCGCGACCCCGGTCCCGGGAGGGGGAGCCGCTCGCGTTCAAGGGCGGCGAGCGGGTGCGCCACCCCCGCTTTGGCCTCGGCACCGTGGTGGCCGCCCGGGGCGAGGGGGCCAAGGCCGAGGTCACGGTGCACTTCGAGGGCGTGGGGCTTAAAAAGCTGCTGGTCAAGTACGCCGGCCTCGAGCGGGTGTAAAGATAGAGGGCGGAATGCGGCGGGCGCTCGTTCTTTGGGTATTTCTTTCGCTGGCGCTGGCGAGCGGGCTGGATTTTTCGGTGGGGGTGCGGGAAGCGTCCGGCCGGCAGTTTCTCTCGTCGGTGGGCTTTAGCCTCGACGCCGGCCCGCTCTGGCTCCGCCTCGGGGTCCGCTTCGGGGCGCCGAACGGGGTTTTGGCCGAGGGGAGCGCGGTCTACCTCCTGCCCACGCCGGTGCTCAAGCTCTACGGCGGGGGCGGTTACGCCCTGGGGCTTACCCGGCGGGAGTCGGACGGGAGCTACCGCTTCGCGGTGGGGGAGGTGCAGCACCCCTTCGTGCTCGTCGGTCTGGCCTGGCCCGATCGCGGCTACCGCCCCTACCTCGAGGCCGCCTACTACCTCGGCGAGGACGCGTTCGTCCGCTACAGCGTGGGTTTCGTGATGGAGGTCTTTTGATGCGCATCTTGGTGCACGGAGGGGCGGGCCGGATCGAGCCCGAGTGGGAGGAAGCGGTGCTTTCAGGCGTGAAGCGGGCCCGCGACGCCGGCTGGGCCGTGCTCGCCTCCGGCGGCAGCGCGCTGGAGGCGGCGGTCGAGGCGGTGCGGGTGCTGGAGGACGACCCCGCCTTCAACGCCGGGACCGGCAGCGCCCTGAACCGGCAGGGCTTCGTTGAGATGGACGCGGCGGTAATGATTGGCGAGGGCCTTCGCTTCGGCGGGGTGGCGGCGGTGCGGGATGTAAAAAACCCGATCCTCTTGGCCCGCGAGGTGATGGACTCGGAGCACATCCTGCTCTCGGGCGAGGGCGCGAGCCTCTTTGCCCGGGAGCGGGGCATCCCCCGCCATCCGCCCGAGGCGCTCGTCACCGAGCGGGCGCTGGCCCGCTGGCAGAGGATCCGCCGCCAGGGCGGCCGCACCAGCGGCACCGTGGGGGCGGTGGCGCTGGATGCCCAGGGCAGGCTCGCGGCGGCCACCTCGACCGGTGGCATCGTGGATAAAAGGGTGGGCCGGGTCGGCGACACCCCGCTGGTGGGCGCCGGCACTTACGCCGAGGCCGGCCTGGGGGCGGCCAGCGCCACCGGCGAGGGCGAGTTCCTGGCCCGGGCGCTGGTCGCCTACCGGGCGGTCACCGCCCTGAAGACGCGCTCCCCCGAGAAGGCGGCGGACGAGGCGCTGGCCCTCGCCCGGGAGCTCGGCGGCCAGGGCGGCCTGATCCTGCTCGCCGCCGACGGCAGCTTTGCCGCCGTGCACACCAGCCCCCAGATGAGCCACGCCTGGCGGGGGCCGGAAGGGGAGGGGGCGGGGCTCGCGTGAAGCCGCTCGCCTACCTCCACGCCGGCGAGGCCCCCTTCCTCGCCCCCCTGATCGGGGCGCTTTCGAGCCACGGGGTGCCGGTGGTGGCCGCCCAGCCGGGGGCGGCGCTGGCCGACGCCCTGCGCGGGCTCTGCCCGCTCGGCTTCGCCGGCGCCTGGATCGAGGGCGAGGCGCTCGCGGCCCAGGCCCGGGAGGTTCTCGGGCAGCTGGAGCCGGAGGCGCGGATGGCCGGTCGGGCAGACGCGGCGGTCTGCGGCTTCGCCGGGCCCCGGGGGCTTTTCCTCGCGCCCCGGGCGCTGGCCCGGGTCTTCGACCGCCAGGTCTACCCCGGCGTCCGCCTGCTCTGGGTCGGGGATCCCCGGCCCGAGCTCGCCCCCGGCCTGCGGGGGGCCCGGGAGGTCTCGATCTACGCCCCCACCCCGGCCGAGGGCGAGGCCTTCCTCGCCGCCCTGCCCGAGGCGCTAAGGGGGCGGGTGGCGGTGCGCCCCGACGAGGCCCGGGCGCTCGCTTCCCAGGCCGATCTTCTGGTCTACGCCGGCGGCGCCCTTCCGCTCGAGCTGCTCTTTCCCTACCACAGCGTGCTGGCGCTTTCGCCGGTGCCCCGGTCGGTCTACCAGGCGGTGGAGCGGGTGCTCGAGCCCGAGTACTTCCACGCCGAGCGGCTCTTGCTCTTCGTGGAGGAGACGCTGGGGCTCACCCTCCCGCCGGAAGCGTTCTACGAACTATAGTGAAGGCATGCATCCCGACCCCGCCCGCATCCCCGGCGTGCTCGGCCGGATCGTGCGCGACCGGCTCCGCAGTGTCTTGGCGCGGGGGGCCGAGCCCTTTCCCTACGCCTACCCCGAGGTGCCCTCCTTCGCCGAGGCGCTCTTGGCGCCGGGGCTCTCGGTCATCGCCGAGATCAAGCGAAAGAGCCCGTCTATGGGGCAGATCGCCGAGCTCGACCCGGCGGCCACCGCCCGGGCCTACGCCGAGGCCGGGGCCCGGGCGGTCAGCGTGCTCACCGAGCCCGTCTACTTCGGCGGCAGCCTCGATGACCTGATCGCCGCCCGGACGGCGGGGCTCCCGCTGCTTTACAAGGACTTCGTGGTGCACCCGCGGCAGCTCGCCGAGGCCCGCGCCGCCGGAGCGTCGGCGGTGCTCTTGATCGCCTCGGTGCTCGGGGATTTGCTCGGGTTCTACCTGGAGCGGGCCGAGCGGCTGGGACTCGACGCGCTGGTCGAGGTGCACGACGAGGCCGAGCTCGAGCTGGCACTGGCCTCGGGGGCCCGCGTCATCGGGATCAACAACCGCGACCTGACGAGCCTCGAGGTCGACCTTGGGGTGGCCCCCCGCCTCGCCCGTCTGGCGCGAAAGATGGGCTTCGGCGGGGTGCTGGTCGCCGAGTCCGGCTACCGCCACCCGGAGGAGCTCGCCGCCGTCGCTCCCTACGTGGACGCGGTGCTGATCGGCACCCACCTCGCCGCCTCCGGCGACCCGGGCGAAGCCCTCCGCCGCCTGCTGCGGGTTTCCCGCTGATATAACGTTTTTTCGCTGGCTGCTAAAAGTAGCGTTGACGCGGGGCTTTTGCCCCGGTTATACTCCCCCCAAACGCGTAGGGGAAAGCGAGGGGGAAGCCTTGGCGCAGCTTTCAGTTGAGAACGTCACCCTAGTCTTTGGAGGCCTTGCGGCGCTGAGCGCGGTCAGCCTGGAGGTGGAAAAGGGGGAGCTGGTCTCGATCATCGGCCCCAACGGGGCGGGGAAGACGAGCCTTCTAAACTGCATCTCGGGCTTCTACCACCCCACCCGGGGCCGGATCCGCTTCGAGGACCACGACCTCACCCGCGCCAGCCCCCACACGGCGACCCGCTACGGCATCGCCCGCGCCTTCCAGAACATCGAGCTCTTCTCCGGGCTCTCGGTGCTGGAAAACCTCCTGCTGGCCCGCTACACCCATCTGAACTACGGCCTCCTTCCCGCTGCCCTGTACTACGGACGGGCCCAGAACGCCGAGATCGAGGCCCGGCGGCAGGTGGAGGAGGTCATCGACTTCATGGAGCTCGAACCCTACCGCAAGGAGCTCGTCGGCAACCTTCCCTACGGGGTGCGCAAGCGCGTCGAGGTGGCCCGGGCGCTGGCGCTCGGGCCCAAGCTCCTCCTCCTCGACGAGCCGATGGCGGGGATGACGCTCGAGGAGAAGGAGGACATGGTCCGCTTCATCCTCGACATCCGCGCCGAGCGGGGGACGACGATCGTCCTGATCGAGCACGACCTGGGGGTGGTGATGGACATCTCCGACCGGGTCTACGTCCTCGACTTCGGCGAGGTCATCGCCGAGGGGCCGCCCGAGGAGGTGGCCCAGGACCCCCGGGTGCTCGAGGCCTACGTCGGAGGTGCCGCGTGAAGGTCATGCGGCCTTCCTACGAGATGAAGCAGTACACCCTCCCCCAGCTCCTGAAGCTCCGCGCCGAGCGGGAGGGGGAGCGGGTCGCCCTTAGGGAGAAGGACTTCGGCATCTGGAACGAGTACACCTACGCCGACTACTACGCCACCGTCCGCGACTTCGGCCACGGCCTCCTGGCGCTTGGCTTCGAGCCCGGCGAGAAGTTCGCCATCCTGGCCGACAACATCCCCGAGTGGGTCTACGCCGAGCTCGCCGCCCAGGGACTCGGGGGGGTCTCGCTTGGGGTCTACCCCAGCTCGGTGCCCCCGGAGATCGCCTACGTCCTCGACTACACCGACGCCGCCTTCGTTCTGGCCGAGGACCAGGAGCAGGTGGACAAGCTGCTCGAGATCCGGGACCAGATCCCAAAAGTCCGCAAGGTGATCTACGAGGACCCCCGGGGCATGCGGGGCTACCGCGCCGACGACTGGTTCCTCTCCTTCCAGGAGGTGCTCGAGCTCGGCCGCGAGCACCGGAAGAGGCACCCGCGCGCCTTCGAGGAGCGGCTGGCGGCGGGCAAGCCCGACGACGTCGCCCACTTCTCGCTGACCTCGGGCACCACCGGCAAGCCCAAGGCGGCGATGCTCTCCCACAAGAACCTGATCCACATGGGGGTGGCGTTGCAGGAGGTCGACCCCTTGGAGCCCACCGACGACTACCTCTCCTTCCTGCCGCTCGCCTGGATCGGCGAGCAGATGATGACCGTGGGCATGGGGCTTACCGGCGGCTTCGCGGTCAACTTTCCGGAGGAGGTCGAGACCGCCATGGCCGACCTCAAGGAGATCGGCCCCCACGTGATGTTCAGCCCGCCCCGGGTCTGGGAGGGCATCCAGAGCCGGATCTGGGTGCAGATCAGCGAGTCCTACCGCTTCAACCGCTGGGTCTACGAGAAGCTCTTGAAGGTCGGCTACCGGGCCGCCGACTACCGCATGCGGGGGGAGTCCCCGCCCGTGGCCTTGAGGCTCGCCTACGCCCTGGCCCACTTCCTGCTCTTTAGGCCGCTCAAGGACCGGCTCGGGTTCTTGCGCCTGCGCCGGGCCTACACCGGCGGGGCGGCGCTCGGTCCCGACGTCTTCCGCTTCTTCCACGCGATCGGCGTCAACCTGAAGCAGATCTACGGCCAGACCGAGATCACCGGCATCGCCTACGTCCACCGCGACGGCGACGTCCGCTACGACACCGTGGGCAAGCCGATCCCCGGGACCGAGGTCGAGATCAGCGAGGAGGGGGAGATCCTCTCCCGCTCCGACGCCGTCTGTCTGGGGTACTACAAGCGGCCGGACGCCACCGCCGAGCTCCTCGAGGGCGGCTGGCTCCACTCCGGCGATGCCGGCTACCTCACCGAGGACGGCCACCTGGTGGTGATCGACCGGCTCTCCGACGTGATGCACACCGCCTCGGGCGAGATGTTCAGCCCCCAGTTCATCGAGAACAAGCTGAAGTTCTCCCCCTACATCAAGGAGGCGGTGGTCTTCGGCAACCAGCGCCCCTACCTCACCGCTTTTCTGAACGTCGACCCTCAGACCGTGGGCAAGTGGGCCGAGGACCGGGGGCTCGCCTACACCACCTACATGGACCTCTCGCAAAAGCCCGAGGTGGCGGAGCTGATCAAGGCGGAGGTGGCCCGGGTCAACGAGGAGCTACCGGAGCCCCTTCGAATCCGCCGCTTCGTGCTCCTTTACAAGCTCCTCGACGCCGACGACGACGAGCTCACCCGCACCGGTAAGGTGCGCCGCAAGTTCGTCCACGAGAAGTACGCCGACCTGGTCGAGGCGCTCTACGGCCAGGTCGACCGGGTCCCGGTGCGGGCGGTCTTCAAGTACCAGGACGGCTCGGAGCAGGCGGTGGAGACCGAGGTCCGGATCCACGACCTGGCGCCCGTGCCGGAGCCGGTGGGGGAGACGCGATGAGCTACCTGTTGCAACTTCTGGTTTCGGGCTTGGTGGTGGGGTCGATCTACGCCCTGGCGGCGCTGGGGTTCGTGCTCATCTACAAGGCCAGCCGGGTGATCAACTTCGCCCACGGCCAGTTCATCGCCATCGGCGCCTTCACCGTCTACGCGCTGGTGGTCTACCTCAAGCTGAACGTCTGGCTGGCCTTCGGGCTCGCCCTGCTCTTTACCGCCCTGGTGGCCTTTTTGGTGGAAAAGCTCTTTTTGAAGCCGCTGGTGGGCCAGCCGATCATCAGCGTGATCATGGTGACGATCGGGCTGGCCTCGCTGCTCGACGGGCTGATCCACCTCACCCCCTTCGGCGGCGGCAACTTCTCGCTGCCCCGCTTCCTGCCCGAGGGCGGGGTGAGCTTTCTCGGGGTCTCGGTGAGCTACCCCCAGCTGCTGGCGGTGCTGCTCACCGCCCTCTTCCTCGCCGGCTTCGGCTGGTTCTTCCAGCGCTCCACCCTGGGGGCGGCGATGCGGGCGGTGGCCGACGACCAGATGGCGGCGATGAGCCTGGGGGTAAGCGTGGAGCACGTCTTCGCCCTGGCCTGGGCCGCCGCCGGGATCACCGCCGCCGCCGCCGGCTTCATCGTCGGCACCGTTTCCGGGATCAACCTCGAGAGCCTGGTGGCGATCGGGCTCAAGGTCTTCCCGGCGGTGATCCTGGGGGGCCTCGACTCGATCCCCGGGGCGGTGATCGGGGGCATCGTCATCGGCATCCTGGAAAACCTGGCCACCGGCTACCTCGACCCGCTGGTGCCCGGCGGCGGCACCGCCGAGGTCTTCCCCTTCGTGGTGCTGCTTTTGGTGCTCTGGTTCAAGCCCCACGGGCTCTTCGGTACCGAGGAGATCGAACGGGTGTAGGAGGGCGCGATGCGAAATCCCTGGGCCGAGACCGGCAACTACAAGACGAGTTACCGCCAGGACACCGCGATCTTCGCCACCTACCTGGAGATGCTCTCGCTCTGGGCGCTGGTCGCCCTTCTGCTGGTGCTGCCCTTCTTCTTGAAGCGGCCCCAGGTCTTCGTCCTGGACCTGATCCTGGTCTACTCGCTGGCGGTGCTGGGACTGAACATCACCACCGGCTACGCCGGGCTGATCAACATCGGCCAGGCGGCCTTCGTCGGGGTGGGGGCCTACACCGCCGCCCTGCTCGCCCCCTCGCTGCCGTTTTGGCTGACGGTGCCGATCGGCGGGCTCGCCGGCGCGGTGGCGGGCGGGATCGTCGGCATCCCCTCGCTCCGGATCAAGCACCTCTACCTGGCGATCGCCACCCTGGCCTTCCAGATCATCTTCGAGTGGACGGTGGGGCACTCGACGATCCTGAAGCAGGGGGGCGCGATCGCCATGCCCCGGGTCGAGTTCCTCGGCTACAAGGTGGGCTACAAGAACCACTACTACTTCTGGTACTACGTGATCCTCCTGGTGGTGGTGCTGCTCGCCTTCGCCTTTCGCAACCTGCTCCGGACCCGCTACGGCCGGGCGCTGGTGGCGGTGCGCGACAACGACCGCGCCGCCGACGCCATGGGCATGCACCCCGGCCTCACCAAGATCTTCGCCTTCGCCCTGGGCGGGTTTTACGCCGGGGTGGCGGGGGCGCTTTATGCCTACCTCTCCCGGGCGGTGGTGATCGAGGACTACATGCTGCCGGTCTCGATCAAGTTCTTGGCCATGGCGATCGTTGGGGGTCTGGGCTCGATCGTGGGGAGTTTTCTGGGCCCGGCCTTCCTGGTGCTGCTCGACCTCAACATGGAGGACCTGGCCAACTGGCTCAAGAGCCTGGGCCTTTCCTACGCGGGGGTGGACATCGCCTCCGCCATGCGGCCCCTGACCTTCGGGCTGGTGATCGTGCTCTTTCTGATCTTCGAGCCCCGGGGGCTCGCCAACTGGTGGCGGCTGGTCCGGAACTTCTTCCGGAACTGGCCCTTCAAGTACTAGGCAGGAAGGTCCTTGGGGGCCTTTTTGCGAAAGGGAGGTGAAGGATGCGGAGACTGGGAGTCCTGATTTTGCTGGCCCTTAGCTTCGGTTTCGCCCAGAAGGTGCACCTGATGTGGTCGGGGGCGATCACCGGCCCCACCTCGGACGCCGGCAAGTACTACGCCCAGGGCGTCGAGGACTACTGCAAGTACGCCAACGAGGAGGGTTTGACCGGCGGGCTCACCATCGTCTGCGAGACCCGCGACGACCAGTACAACAACGCCAACACCCAGCGGAACTTCGAGGAGGCCCTGGAGCGGGGCGACCCCGCCTTCCTGGGCTACTCCACCGGCGGCACCCTGCAGCTCAAGCCCCTGATCCAGGAGGTGGGCATGACCTACATCCCCGCCTCCTACCACATCGGCAACATCGATCCGCCCAACAACGACTACGTCTTCCTGCCCATCGTCTCCTACTCCGAGCAGGTGATCGCGCTGCTCGAGTACATCGCCAAGGAGAAGCCCGGCGCCAAGGTGGCGCTGGCGGTGCACCCCTCGCCCTTCGGCCGGGCCCCGGTGCCCGACGCCAAGAAGGCGGCCAAGGAGCTCGGGATCGAGATCGTCGAGGTCCAGGAGATGGCCAAGGGCCTCGACTACACCGCCACCTTGAAGCGCTTCGCCAATAAGGGCGTCGAGTACATCGTCTACCAGAACGTCGCCGGCCCGGTGGCGACGATGATCAAGGACGCGAAGAGGCTCGGGCTCAACATCAAGCACGCCGCCGCCCACTACGCCGGCGGCCCCGACCTCCTAAGGCTCGCCGGCGACGCCGCCGAGGGCGTGATCTGGGTGACCTCCTACTACATGCCCTACGAGGACGCCCCCGGCGCCGAGCTGGTGAAGAAGCTCGGGAAGCGCTACAACCGGCCCGCCGACACGCTGGAAAGCGTCCACTACCCCTCGGGGATGCTGGCGGCGGCGATCGCGATCGAGGCGATCAAGCGGGCCCACGCCGCCGGGAAGCCGGTGACCGGCGACGCCGGCCGGGCGGCGGTCTACGCCGAGATGCTGAAGCTCGGCTTCGACCCCGGCCTCGCCGTCGGCCCGGTGACCTACACCAAGGACGACCACGTCGGCGTGGATCACATGCGGGTGCTCGAGGCCAAGGGCGGCAAGTTCGTGCCCATCACCGAGCCCTTCCAGTCCAAGCTCTTCCGCAAGGTGCACTACGGGAAGTGAGGCTTTTTGGGGGCGCGGCCCGCGCCGCGCCCCCCTTTTCTTGGAGGGACGATGCAAAAACGACCGGCGCGGCCCGAGGACCTCGGCCCGATCATGCTCGAGGTCAACAACATCGAGGTCGTCTACCACGACGTCATCCAGGTGCTCCGGGGAGTCTCGCTCAAGGTGCCCAAGGGGCGGATCACCGCCCTTTTAGGTCCCAACGGGGCGGGGAAGACCACCACCCTGCGGGCGATCTCCGGGCTTTTGAAGCCGGAGTACGGCAAGGTGACCGACGGGCGGATCGTCTTCGAGGGCGAGAACCTCGCCAACCGGGGCCCGGAGGAGATCGTCCGCCTGGGGATCGTGCAGGTCCCCGAGGGACGGCGGGTCTTCAAGCACCTCACGGTGGAGGAGAACCTCCGCGTCGGTTCCTACATCCACTACGGCCGGCACGTGAAGGAGGACCTGGAGCGGATCTACCACTACTTCCCGAGGCTTTACGAGCTCCGGAACAAGCTCGCCGGCTACACCTCCGGCGGCGAGCAGCAGATGCTCGCGATCGGCCGGGCGCTGATGGCCCACCCCCGGCTCCTCCTCCTCGACGAGCCCTCGCTCGGGCTCGCGCCCCTTTTGGTGCGGGAGATCTTCGAGATCGTGCGCCAGATCAACGCCGAGGAGGGGGTCACCGTCTTGGTGGTGGAGCAAAACGCCCGCATCGCTCTCGGGGCCTCCGACTACGGCTACATCATGGAGCAGGGCCGGATCGTGCTCGAGGGCGACGCCGCCTACCTGGAGCAAAACCCCGACGTGCGCGAGTTCTACCTCGGGGTGGCGAAGACGGGCGGCCGCAAGTCCTTCAAGGAGGTCAAGGCCTACAAGCGCCGGAAGCGCTTCATGTAGCCCGAAGCCGCGCGTTGACCGGATTTTTTCCTCGTGCTACCTTGATCTGGGAGTCGGAATCCCCCATCTCCGGCTTCCCGCCCGATCGGGGCGTAGCGCAGTCCGGCAGCGCGCCTGCTTTGGGGGCAGGATGTCGCAGGTTCAAATCCTGCCGCCCCGACCACACGCGGGAGTAGCTCAGTTGGTAGAGCATCGGCCTTCCAAGCCGAGGGTCGCGGGTTCGAGTCCCGTCTCCCGCTCCATTTTTGCGCCCGTAGCTCAGCGGATAGAGCAGCCGCCTTCTAAGCGGTAGGTCGGGGGTTCGAATCCTCCCGGGCGCGCCAAGAGGCGGGGCGGATGCCCCGTTCGTTTTTTGCCATGCGAAGCTTCACGCTGGAAGATTTCGACTACGAGCTGCCCGAGGACCGAATCGCCCAGGAGGGCGTCGAGCCCCGGGACGCCGCCCGGATGATGGTGGTCCACCGCGACGGGCGGCCCTTCGAGCACCGGCGGGTGCGCGACCTGCCGGACTACCTCCGCCCCGGGGACGTCTTGGTCCTGAACCGAAGCCGGGTGATCCCGGCGCGGCTCTTTGCCAAAAAGCCGACCGGCGCCCGGATCGAGGTGCTCTTGGTGCGGGAGGTGGCCCCCGGGGAGTGGCTCGCCCTGCTGCGCCCGGCGAGGAAGGCGCCCCCCGGGACCCGGCTTTTCTTCGAGGGCGGTGAGGCCGAGGTGGTGGAGGTCGTCGAGGAAGGACTGCGGCGGCTTCGCTTTTTTACCGACCCCTGGGCGCTGATGGAGCGGGCCGGGCGGGCGCCCTTGCCCCCCTACATCCAGGCCGAGGTGCCCTTCGAGCGCTACCAGACGATCTTCGCCAAGACCCCGGGCTCGGTGGCGGCCCCCACCGCCGGGCTCCACTTCACCGAGGGGCTCCTTTCCCGCATCCGGGAAAAGGGCGTTCTCGTTCACGAGCTCGAGCTCCACGTCGGCCCCGGGACCTTCCGGCCGGTGAAGGGGCGGATCGAGGACCACCGCATGCACGAGGAGGTCTACCTCGTCCCCGAGGCGACCGCAGGCGCGGTGAACGCCGCCCTCGAGGAGGGCCGGCGGGTGGTGGCGGTGGGGACGACGGTGGTGCGGACGTTGGAGTCGGCGGCCGAGGGCGGGCGGGTGCGGGCCGGGCCCGGCCGGACCCGGCTCTTCATCCGGCCGGGGTATTCCTTTCGGGTGGTGGGGGCGCTCTTTACCAACTTTCACCTGCCCCGCTCGACCCTCTTGATGCTGGTGGCGGCGTTCGCCGGCTACGAGCGCACCCTGGCCGCCTACCGCGAGGCGGTGGCCCGGGGCTACCGCTTTTACTCGCTCGGGGACGCGATGTTCATCGACTAGAGCTCGGCCCGGTAGCGGCGGCGCTCGGCCTCGATCTTTTGCTGCAGCTCCTGGATCTCCCGCAGGAGTTCCGGGGTCGCCTCCCGGGCAAGCGCGTTTTTGAGCTCTTCCAGGCGCTTTCGGTAGTAGCCCTCGCGGAGCCGGGCGAGGGATTTTTCCAGCAGCCGCTCGAGCTCGGGGGGTTCGGGCGGGCTCGCCAGCATCAGCCGCTCGAAGAGCACCGCCCCCTCCTCCCGGTCCAGCAGCCGCTGGCGCACCCGGCGGGGGTCGTAGTGGACCTGGTGGGCGGCCTCGAAGAACTCCCGCAGGAGGCCCTTTTCCGGCGGTTCCACCCGGTCTTCCACGAAGCGCACCCAGTAGCGGAAGGTCTCGGGGGGCAGGGTGAGCAAGAGGGCGATGACGTCGAGCTCGAGCAGGAGCACGCGCTCGCCGGCCTGGCTCGGGCTCGCCCCCAGGACGTCGGCGGTGGTGAGCTCCTTCCGGCCGCGCCGGCGCCGGCGGCGGGCGATCAGCTCCTCGAGGGCCTCGGGCAAGAGGCCCAGCCGGTCGAGGATCAGGGCCTTGAGCGCCTCCGCCACCGGGTCGAAGGGCTCGGCGTTGACCAGCCGCGGGAGCAGGGCCTCGAGGACCTGCCGCTTGCCCTCCGGGGTCTTCAGGTCCGCCCCCCGGGAGGCCTCCTCGAAGCGGAACTCGACCTCGGAGAGGGCGTTTTCGAGCGCTTCCTCGAAGAGCTTTTTACCGTCTTCCCGGAGCAGGAGGTCGCCGGGGTCGAGCCCCTCGGGGAGCAGGGCGGCCCGGACGTGGAAGCTTCGCACCACCTCCAGGTCGAGCCCGGCCAGGGTGGCCTTGCGCCCGGCCTCGTCGGCGTCGAAGGCGAGGTAGAGGTCCTGCACCCCGAGCCGTTTCAAGAGCAGCGCCTGCTCCGGGGTGAAGGCGGAGCCGAGCACCGCCACCGTCTCCCGGTAGCCCATCTGGTGCAGGGCGATCACGTCGAAGAGCCCCTCCACCACGATCGCCCGCTTCTTCTCCCGGATCGCCTCGCGGGCCTGGGGCAGGCCGAAGAGGAGCTCGCGCTTTTTGAAGATCGGCGACTCCGGGCTGTTTAAGTACTTGGGCTGGCCCTCGGGGTCCAGGGTGCGTCCGGAGAAGGCCACCACCCGGCCGCTCGGGTCCAGGATGGGGACCACCAGCCGGTCCCGGAAGCGGTCGTAGATGCGGCCGTCCTTCTCGGCCAGGACGCCGGCGGCCACCGCCTTTTCCAGCGGTATCCCTTCCCGGGCCAGGTGCTGGGTCAGCCGGTCCCAGCCGGGCGGGGCGTAGCCCAGGCGGAAGGCCTCGACGTAGGTGGGCTTGATGCCCCGGCCCTCGAGGTAGCGGCGGGCCTTCTCGTTCATCTGGCGGCGGAAAAACTCGAGCGCCAGGGCGTTGATCTGGTAGAGGTCCTTGTCTTTTTTCTCCCGGGGACGCTCGGGGAGCTCGACCCCGGCCTCGGCGGCCAGCCGCTCCAGGGCCTCGGCGAAGCTGAGCCCCTCGATCTTTTCCAGAAAGGTGAAGACGTCGCCCCCGGCCTTGCAGCCGAAGCAGTAAAAGAGCCCCTTCTCGTCGTCGACGTAGAACGAGGGGGTCTTTTCCTTGTGAAAGGGGCAGAGCCCCTTGTAGCGCCCGCGTCCCGCGGGCTTCAGCTCGACGTAGCGGCCGACGACCTCCCTCAGGCTGATTCGGGCGCGGATTTCTTCCCGTGGGTCCATACCTTTTTCCAGTTCGCCAGGGCGAAACGCCCCAGAATACCGTAGCCCCGCACCGCTTCCTCGGGGACGGGCTCGGGTTCGTGCCCCTCGGCCTTGAGCAGGCTGCGGCGCCAGTACTCGAGCACGGCAAAGGGGCTCTCAAAGCGCAAGAGCGGCGCCACCCGGCGGCCGGTGGCCCGCGCCCCCTCGGCCTTCAAGAGCCGGGCCAGCTGCAAGAAGGGCAGGTAGCCCTGGCGCCAGGTCTGGCGCAGGATGCGGTCGGCGATCGCCTTGGTGCGTCGGGGCTCGCTCCTTCGGTAGTAGATCGCCAGGGCGGCCAGCACCAGGAACTTGAGGTAAGGGTTCTGGCCGGCGTTGGCCTTGCGGAGCGCCAGGCGGTAGAGGGGTCTCGGGTCCCCGCCGCGCTGGGCCCGGACCAGCCCCTGGGTGAAGAAGAGCAGGGCCTCGGTGTGGGGGCTGTCGGCCTCGGGCAGCAGGGGGCCGATCAGGGCCTCGGCGGCCGCGGCCTTGCCCTGGAAGGCGAGGGTGAGCGCCAGCAGGGCGCCCAGCCAGGGGTGGGGGCAGCGCTCAAAGTAGCCGCGCCCCTTGGCCTCGGCCAGGTCGAAGCGGCCGGTCTCCAGCAGGAAGCGGAGCTCGATGCCGGCGACCCGGACGAAGGCCTCGCCGCAGGGCAGGGACGCGAGGCGGCGGGCGGCCCGGGCGATGAGCTCGCGGGCCGGCCCGATCTCGCCGGTGTCGAGGGAGAGGGCGCCCCGGAAGGCCTCGGCGAGCACCTCGGTGGCCGGGTCCCGGGCCCGTTCCCGGGCCTGCTGCGCCCAGACCTTGGCGTCCCGGGGGCGGAAGCTACGCCAGGCGATGCCGGCCAGGGCGATCGCGATCTCGGCGGCGAGATTGCCCTCGGCCCGCCGGTAGGCCTGCTGGTAGACGACCTCGGCCGGCGTCAGCATGCCGGCGGCCTCGAGCCGACGGGCCAGCCGGGCGGCGAGCTGGGGGTCCTCGGGCGGGCTGGCGAGGACCAGGACCTGGGCGGGGGCGTGTTCCAGGAAGCGTTCCCAGGCGGCGCGGTCCCCCGGCCGGGCCTGGAGGTAGCGGAGCAGCGCGTGCGCCGCTTCCTCGGTCTCGCCCAGCTGCAGGTAGGCGAGGGCCCGCCGCCGATCGGCGGCAGGGCCCTGGATCCCCTCCAGCTCCTGGAGCGCCCGGTAGGGAGCGATCTCCACCAGCCGTTCCGCCAGTTCCAGACGGACCGGAATCGCCTGGGCCGGGGTTTTTGCCAGGGCGGCGGCGCGTTCGAGGAGCTCGAGGGCCTCGGCGCCCTGGCGCTTTCGCGCCAGCGCCCGCAGGACCCGGATCGCCGCCCCGGCGAGGCCGGCCTCGGCGTAGAAGCGGGCGGCCTCCTGGGGGCGGCCCTGGTCCAGCAGGGCCTCGGCCAGCAGCTTGAGCCCGGTCCTGCGCCGGGCCTCCGGCAACAGGGCGGCGGCCGCCCGGCGGTAGGCCTGGCTCTGGAAGACCAGACCGCGCTCGGTCTCCCGTAGAAAGCCCTCGTCGACGATGCGGCGGAGGGCGGCGGCGGCGCGGACGCCGAAGACCGCCTCGAGCCATTCCGGGGCGAACGGCTGCGGCAGGTGGGCGGCGAAGAGGAGCACCTCCCGGGCGTCGCCCAGCGCGTCAAAGTGGGGCTGGAGCATGGCCGCCAGCCGCTCCTCGCTGGGGGCAGGCAGCAGTTTGAGCATCAGCCCGGGGAGGCCGTCGGCGAGCTCCACCACCCGGTCGCGGGTCGCCTCCGGGGTGTCTGGCGAGCGCTTTTCCAGCCAGGCCCGGGCCTCTTCTAGGGAAAGCTTGCTCAGGGAGACGGTCTTGGGGAAACTGCCCGAGCGGGCCGTCCCCAGGACCAGCAGCGAGCCCGCGCTCTGGTGCCAGGTTTGCAGGAACTTGAGCAAGAGCGGCGGCGCCCGGTGGAGCCCCTCGACGACGGCGATGGTGGGCCGCTCGGTCAGGGCCGGGATGGCCCGGATCACCGCCTCGATGGCGGCGTCCTCCTGCACCCGGCCGGGGCGGAATCCCAGCGCGATCTCGAGGCGCTTGCGCTCCGGCGGGCTGAGCCGAAGCCTCTCCAGCCGCTGCTTGAACTCGGGGGCGCCCTCGAAGAAGCCCCGCAGCCAGCCGCGAATGGAGACGTGCGGCGGGAGCGGGGGCAGCCGCACCACCTGGGCGGGGTCCTTGTCCTCCAGGAAGGCGTTGAGGAGCAGGCGCTTGCCGCTGCCGGGGGCGCCCACCAGGACCGCCACCTGGCCCCGGCCGCGCTGGGCCCCTTCCCAGGCGGCCTCGAGCTCCTCGAGGGCGGCGGCGGTGGGGAGGCTGGCGTGCCGGCGGACGAAGCCCTCGAAGCGGAAGGCCTTCAAGGGGTCGGGGAACCCCTTGGCCTCCATCGGTGGCAGCGGCGTCGTCTTCAGGCCGGAGACCAGGTCCAGGGTGGTCTCGTCCAGGTAGACCAGGCCCGGGGGGGTGGCCGCGATCATGCGCTGGGCGCGGTTTAGGGGGTCGCCGAAGAGGTCGTTTCGCGAGAGCGTGGGCATGACCAGGACCAGGCCGCTGGTCACCACCGCCCGCCCGCGCAGCTGCATCTCCCCGGCGCGGTAGAGGCGCTCGGATTCCTCGACGATGGCCACCGCCGCCCGGAGCGCCTTCTCCGCCTCGCTTCCCCGGCTGGGCTGCAGGCCGAAGACAGCCAGCACGCCGTCGCCGTAGGTGGTGTGGGGGCGCCCCCCCTCCCGCTCGATGATCTCCTTGGCGATGCGGAAGGCCTTCTCGGCCTCGAGCCAGGCCAGGTCCGGGCCTTTCTCGTGCAGGTAGCGGGTATACCCCGAGAGGTCGTAGAAGAGGACGGTGGCGAACCGCTTCTCACCCCCGCCGGTGCCCAGTGGCGTGCCGCAGGAGGCGCAGTAGAGGTAGTTGTCCGGGTTCTTGCGGCGGCACTTGGGGCATCTCATGGCCGGAATCCCATCAGCGGGGGGGCCAGGTCGAAGGCGTAGCGCTCGCCCGGGGAGAGCGGCGCGGCCACCCGGAGCAGCACCGGCACCACGCTCTCGACGTGGAAGAAGCCGTCGCCCAGGTCCTCGCGGACGGCGCCGGTGAGGCGGACGGCCCCGCCGGCCAGCGGGTGAATCGCGGCCGGGTCCCGGCTCGGGCGGTGCTCCCGGACGACGCCGTGGATCAGGACGCGGTGGCGGCCGGGGGCGATCGGCGGGGCGCCCCGGTCGAAGACGGGAAGGATTCCTCCGGGAACGGCGAGCTCGAGGAGCGGGTAGCCGTAGGGGACCGGCAGGACGTCGATTTCGACGGCGACGCGTTCGAAACGCTCAAAGAAGGACTCCGGGTGCTCCTCGAGGGCCATGCACCCCTATTATTTAGAAAACCGGCCCGATGCGGAAGTGCAGCACCCCCCGGGGGTTCTCCGAGCTGAACCCGTAGTCGAGGCGGATGGCCGGGAACTGGACCGCGCCGTAGCCCAGGTTGAGCTGCACCCCGAAGCCGAAGCCGGCGTGCAGGACCAGCTCGTCGCCGGGCATCCAGGCCGAGCCCAGGTCGGCGAAGACGATGCCAATGATCGTCCGGGTGAGCACGCTCTCGAACTGGAAGTCGTAGCGGTACTCGATCGAGCTACTGAGGAACCGGGTGCCGGTAAAGCTCCGGGCTGCGTAGCCGCGGAGCATGGTGAGCTCGGGCTCGGAGCCCCCCAGGGTGAAGTAGCGGCTTTCCGGCGGGGCCCCGAGCAGGGCGCCGCCGGCGACCCGGACCGCGAAGACCGAGCGGCGCTCGGGGTCTTGGGCCTCGTAGGCCTTGTAGGTGGCCCAGAGCGGGGCGAACCCCTGGGTGGCCTGGCCCTCGGGGAAGACCAGGCCGTAGCCGCCGTGGACCTGGGCCACCCGGCCGCGGGTGGGGTAGAAGGGGTCGTCGGTGTCGCGGTAGGTGACGGTGGTCGAGGCCAGGGCGTTGGCGTAGTTCCGGGGCAGGAGGCCCCGGGCGGCGGCCTCGTCGTAGCTCGAGCTCTCCGGCGGGTCGAGGGTCTCCAGCTCGGTCTTGACCCACTGCCCTTCGAGGCCCAGTTCCAGGGTGATCCGCTCGGTCAGCGGGCGGGAGGCGGAGACCATCAGGCCCGAGCGGCGCTCGGTGTACTCCCAGCCGGTCTCGTCGCCGTTCGTGTCCTTGAGCGGGAAGTTGCCGTAGGGGATGGAGTAGGCCGAGAAGCGGACCGAGGTGGGCACCTCCTTGAAGTCGGCGGCGTCGATGTAGAGCCAGGGGACCTGGTAGGCGAGGCTGAACGAGAGGTTGTCGCCGGCGTCGTTCTCGACGAAGGAGAGGTTCAGGCTGACGTTGTGGGCCCGGCCCCAGAGGTTCTTGTCGGAGATGCTCACCTGTCCGCTCCAGCCGCTCTGGCTGGACCAGGCGATGGCCGGGGCCAGCACCACGGTCTTGCCCTCCTTGAGCCTGAGGACGACGACCACCGTGTCCTCGCTCGGCCCCGGCTCGGTGTGCACCTCGGGCGGGCCGGCGAGGATGCCCAGCCGCAGGATCTTGCCCACCGCCTCCCGGATGGCGGGCACCGAGAAGAGCGAGCCCGGTTCGGGGAGCTCCCTCAGGATCACGAAGTCCTGGGTGCGGTGGCCGCCCTCCCATTCCAGGCGGTAGCCGGCGATCTTGATCTCGTGGAGCCGCTGGGTATAGACGCCGTCCTGGAAGGCGAAGTCGGGTTTCGGGACCAGGGCGTAGCCGGCCTTCCGGTAGTAGGCGAGCAGGCGTTCGAAGTCGGCCCGGGCGAGCTGCGGGGAGAAGGGGTCGCCCTCCTTCTGCACCAGCTGGGCCTTGAGCTCCTCCTCGGGGAAGGCGGTGGCCCCCTCGATCCGGATCTCGCGGATGACGCCGTACTTCTTCTCGCCCAGGGCGAAGCGGACCCGCACGCCGTCCTTCTCCAGGTCGAAGTCGAAGCGGATCTCCCGGCCCAGCTCCCGGGTCAGCCGGGCCACCTCCTCGACGATGCGGTCGTAGTTGAAGGGGTCGCCGACCTGGACCGGGCTCTCCGGCAGGCCGTCGGGGTCCACCGCCACGACCTTGAGCTCGCGCATGACCACCGTGAGCACGCCGTCGGTGAGGCGGGTCCGCTCGGGGTCGACGCCGCTGCCGCGGTAGCCCCGTTCGGCGTAGAGGGAGGCGATTTTCTGGACGGCCTCGAGGTAGAGCGGCCAGCGGAACTTCTTTTCCTTCATCAGCGGCAGGAAGGCCGCCTTGATCTCCTCCAGGGGCAGCCAGTGCGCTCCCTGGATCTTGAGACCGGTGAGCGGGGGCTCTTCCTGAATCCGGTAGACCAGGTGGACGCCGTCGTCTTGGCGTTCCACCTCCAGTTCCACCGCCGGGGCGAAGGGGAACCCCTGCTTTTGGTAGAGCTCGGCGAGGAGCTGGCGGGCCTGTTCCGCCTTTTTCGGGTTGTAGGTGGTGCCGGGGGCGAGGGCCAGCTGGTCGGCGAGGTAGGCGGCGAGCTTCTCCGGCGGGAAGGCCCGGGCTTCGATCCGGACCTCGGCGATCGGGGGGTTGGGCCGCACCCGGACCCGGAGCACGCCGTCCTCGAGCGTGACCTCGACCTTTTCGAAGTAGCCGGTCTCCCGCACCGCCTCGGCCAGCTTTTCGAGCTCCTCCGGCCGGACCTCGTCCCCCGCCCGCACCGGCAGCGCGATCTTCGCCAGGGTGGCGAGCACGGGGTCGGCGCCTTCCACGCGGACCTCGCGAATCTCGCCGGCCAGGGCCCAGGAGAGGAGCAGGAAGACCAGCAAAATTCCCCTTCGCATGGGGTTAACCTACGTTTTCCCGGTGAAGCTGCGGTGAGAGTACAATCCAAGGCATGGAAGGCCTCTACGAACGCATCCAGGCGAGCGTCCAGGCGATTCGGGAAAAGACCGCCTTCGAGCCCGAGCTCGGCATCGTCTTGGGTTCGGGGCTCGGTCCCCTGGCCGACGAGGTCGAGGTCGAGGCGGCGATCCCCTACGCCGAGATCCCGCACTTTCCCGTCTCCACCGCGCCCGGGCACGAGGGCAAGCTGATCTTCGGCCGCCTTTCCGGCAAGCGCGTCCTGGTCTACAAGGGCCGGGTGCACTACTACGAGGGCTACCCCATGGACCAGGTGGTCTTCCCGGTGCGGGTGGGCTACTTCCTGGGGGCGAAGACCTTCCTCCTGACCTCGGCGGCGGGGGGGCTCGACCCGAACTTCGAGGCCGGGAACATCATGCTCCACACCGACTACATCAACTTCATGGGCGACACCCCCCTCCGGGGCCCCAACGACGAGCGGCTCGGCCCCCGCTTCCCGGTGATGTTCGACGCCTACGATCCCGGGCTTCGGGGGCTCTTCCAGCGGGTGGCGCTGGAGGAGAAGATCCTGCTCCGGGAGGGCGTCTACGTCGCCATCTCGGGGCCGAACTTCGCCTCCCGCGCCGAGCTTCGCATGCTCCGGGGCTTCGGTGCCGACGCCATCGGCATGAGCACGGTGCCCGAGGTGATCGCGCTCCGGCACCTGGGGGCGCGGGTGGTGGCGGTCTCCACCATCACCGACATGGCCATTCCCGACCGCGACCACCACGCCACCGAGGAAGAGGTGCTGGAGACCGCCGAGCGCACCGGTCCGGTCTTCCGGCGGCTGGTCAAGGCCTTCGTCGCCGCCCTTTGATGGCGCTTTTTGAGGTGCTCGAGCGGATCGAGGCGGCGGCCCGCCGGGCGGGCCGGGACCCGGCCTCGGTTCGCCTGGTGGTGGTGACCAAGGGGCGCGCTCCCGAAGAGATCCGGGAGAAGGTGCTCGCCCACGGCGACTTCCCCCTGGGGGAGTCCCGGGTGCAGGAGGCGCTTCCGAAGCTCGAGGCCCTGCCCGAGGCCCGCTTCCACTTCATCGGCCCGTTGCAGCGAAACAAGGCCAAGTTCATGGGGCGCTTCGAGCTTTTGCACTCGCTGGACTCGCTGCGGGTGGCCGAGGCGCTCGACCGCCGGCTCGAGCGGGTGCTCGAGGTCCTGATCGAGGTCAACGTGGGCCGGGAGCCGCAAAAGCACGGGATTTTGCCCGAGGAGCTCCCCGGGCTCCTGGCGGCGGTCTCGGAGCTTCCCCGGCTCCGGGTCCGGGGACTGATGACCGTGGCCCCCCGCACCCCCGACGAGGCCCGCTTGCGCTCGGTCTTCGCCGAGCTCAGCCGGCTCGCCGACCGGTATAATCTTCCCGAACGTTCGATGGGAATGAGCGAGGATTTCGAGCTGGCGGTGGAGGAGGGGGCAACCTTGGTTCGGGTAGGAAGGGCGGTCTTCGATGGGCTTTAACCCACTCGACATCCGCTACCAGGAATTCCGGCGCAAGGTCCGCGGCTACGACGTCGAGGAGGTCCGCGCCTACCTGGGGGAGGTCGCGGACTACGTGACCTCGCTGGAGGAGGAGCTCGCCGCCTGCAAGAAGCGGGTGGGGGAGCTGGAGGAGGAGCTTTCCCAGGCCCGGGAGGGGGAGGCCGAGCTGAAGCGGGCGGTGGTGGCGGCCGAGCGCATCGCCCGGGAGGTCCGGGCCCAGGCCGAGCGCGAGGCCGAGCTGATCCGGGCCGAGGCCGAGGCGGCCAAGGAGCGCGCCCTGCGCGAGGCGATGGAGCACCTAAAGCGGGTCCAGCGCGACCTCGAGCGCTTGCGGAACGAGCGCGAGCTCTTCAAGGAGCAGTTCCGGGGGATGCTTGAGGGCTATCTCGCGAGCCTGGATCGCGAGGGTGGCGACTAGCCGGGAGCCGGGGAAAGACCAGGCTGGCGAGGTAGAAGACGCGCTCCCGCCAGAGGTAGCGGGGGCGGAACTTTCCCTCCACCGCCACCCCCTGGGCCCGGAGCCCGATCCTCCGGGCGTAGAGCAGGGCCCGGGGTAGGTGGGGGCGGTCGGTGACCAGCAGGACGGGCGCGTCCCCGAACACCGCCCGCGCCGCCAGCAGGTTTTCCCAGGTGCTCCGGCTTTTGGTCTCGCAGCGGAGCGCCCGCCGGGGGACGCCGAGCTTTTCCAGGTAACGGCAACCGACGGTGCCCTCGGCTTGGCGGGCTCCCGGGGCACGGCCGCCGGTGACCAGGATGATCGGGGCACGGCCGGCCCTCCAGAGCTCGGCCGCCTTTTCCAGCCGGGCGGCGAAGGTAGGGGAGGGCTCGCCGTTCCACTGGGCGGCGCCGAGCACCACGATGCCCTCGGCGGCCCAGGCGGGGGCGAGCAGGAGCAGGGCAAGCAGCAGCGCCCGCATTCCCCTCCATGCTAAACTAAGGGCGCCGGAAGCGTCGTCCCCGGCGTTTCCGGGGGGTGAGGCGGAATCCAGAAGGTCTACGGACGAACGCAAGGGTTGAAACCGAGCACAGCGAAGAAGGTGGCGGGACTTTACCGCCGCCGTTTTCCCGCCGGCCGGTTGTTCACCGGCGAGCTCGCCTACCGGCTGGCCGAGCTCACCGAGGAGGTGGGCCGGCCGCTATCGCTTCTGATCGACCGCAAGGGGCACGTGCTCCGGGTGGCGGTGGGGGACGCCAAGGAGCTCCCCCTGCCCGAGCGCCCCTGGATGGAAAACCGGCTTTCCGGCTACCACCTGCTGCACACCCACACCGGGGCGGGGGGCCTTTCCCGGCCCGACCTCTCGGTGCTCTTTTTGAACCGGCTGGACGCGATCGCCGCCCTCGAGGTGGAAGCCGGCCGGCCCCGCCGGGTGCAGCTGGCCCACCTGGTGCCCCCCTCCTCCGAGGAGGAGGACTGGCGGATTCTGCCCCCGCGCCCCTTCGAGGCCTGGCTGGACTTCGACCTGGCCGGCCTGGTGGCCGCCCTGGAGGAGGAGTTCGGCCGTCAGGCGCGCTTGCTCGAGCTCGAGGACGGGGCCGGGGAGCGGGTGGTGCTGGTGGGCGTGGACCGCGGCGAGGGGCCGGCGGCCGAGGCGGCGCTAAGGGAGCTCGCCGAGCTAGCCAGAAGCGCCGGCGGCGTGGTGGTGCATTCCGAGCTGGTCTTTCGTCCCGAGCTCGACCCCCGCACCCTGGTGGGCCGGGGCAAGCTCGAGGAGCTGGTCTCCACCGCCTACCACCAAAACGCCGGCACCCTGATCTTCGGCACCGACCTCACCCCGGCCCAGGCCCGGGAGGTCGAGCGGCTCACCCAGATGAAGGTCCTGGACCGCAGCCAGCTGATCCTGGACATCTTTGCCCAGCACGCGAGGACGCCCGAGGCCAAGGCCCAGGTCGAGCTGGCCCAGCTCAAGTACCTGCTGCCCCGGCTGGTGGGCCGGGGGCAGGCGATGAGCCGGCTGGGCGGCGGCATCGGCACCCGCGGCCCTGGCGAGACCAAGCTCGAGGTCGACCGCCGCCGCCTGCAAAAGCGCATTCAGGACCTCTCCAAGGAGCTGGAACGAATCGCCCGCCGCCGCCGCGAGGCGCGGAAAAAGCGCCGCCGCAAGGGGGTGCCGGTGGTGGCGGTGGTGGGCTACACCAACGCGGGCAAGACCACCCTGGCGCGGGCGCTCGCCAAGAAGGGCGAGGCGGGCGAGGACAAGCTCTTCGCCACGCTCAGGCCGCTGGTTCGCCGGGGCTTCCTCCCCGGCCTCGGCGAGGTCCTCTACGCCGACACCGTGGGCTTCATCCGGGAGATGCCCGAGGACCTGGTCACCGCCTTCCGCGCCACCTTGGAGGAGCTCGCCGACGCCGACGTGCTGCTCCACGTCCTCGACGTCTCCGAGGAGGGATTCGAGGAGCGAAAGGAGACGGTGGAAGCGCTCCTCGCCGAGCTCGGCATCGATCGGCCGGTGGTCCTCGCCCTCAACAAGACCGACCGCGCCGACCCCTACGACCTCGAGCTCGCCCGCGAGCGCTACCGCGGGGTGCCGGTCTCGGCGGTCAAAAAAGAGGGCCTCCCCGAGCTCAAGGCAGCGCTCAAGGAGGCCCTGATCGAGTCCGGCGTCAAGCCTGCCGCCTGGGCCTAGCGGACGTTTCCGGTCTCGAACTTCTGGTCGTTGATGTCGATCACGCTGAAGTCGCCCTCGGAGAGCGACCCGGGCATGACCACCAGGCTGGTGCCCAGCATCTCGTGCTTGAGGTCGGCGCCCGGCAGGTTGGGGCCGGCGACGATCGCTACCCGGGGCTTGAAGGTCTTGATCAGCTCGGCGACCACCTCGCTCCCCTCCTCGCCGAGGCCCTTGTGCTCGGGCTTGGTGGCGAAGAGGAAGACCTTCTGGTAGTCCTTGAGCTCCCGCAGCACCTTCAGGCGGTACTCCGCCTCCCAGCCGGGGTAGCGGAGCGCTTGGATCTCCTCGCGGATGAAGTCGGGGTCGTCGACGATCTCGCCGCCCATGCCGGCGAAGACGACGTAGCCCGGCCCGAAGCCGAAGGTGCCGTGCACCCCGTGCAGGAAGGGGAAGACCACCTCGATGTTGTAGGCCTCCCGCAGGTACTCGTAGACCGGGGCGTCGTTCGGCCCGGGGACGTAGAAGGCGGGTTTATTCAGCTTGGCCAGCGCCTTGAAGACCGCCCGGTAGCTCTCCGCCTTCTTCTCCTTGCCGGCCAGGTCGCCCACCAGGGCGATCGCGTCCACGTCGGCGCTCTCGATCACCTCGGCCAGCCGCTCGACGTTCTCCACGTCGCCGCGCACGTTGGCGGCGGCCAGTACCCGGCGCACGTACTTCCGCATACCCATCCCTCCTTTCAAGAAACCTCATATAGAGCTTGTCAACTAAAGCCTACCACCATTTTCACCGCGGGACAAGGCGGCCGCCTTCGGTTAGCATGAGGCTATGCGTGAAGTTTTTATCGTATCCGCGGCGAGAACGCCGATCGGCCGCTTTGGCGGCGGCCTCAAGGCCAAGACCCCGGCCCAGCTGGCGGCGCACGCGATGAAGGCGGCGCTGGAGCGGGCCGGCGTTTCCGGGGACGCGCTCGACTTCTACGTCTTCGGCAACGTGCTCCGGGCCGGCCACGGCCAGCTCATCCCGCGGCAGGCCGCCTTCCTCGCCGGCATCCCCCAGGAGAAGGACGGCTACGCGGTGGACATGGTCTGCTCCTCGGGGATGATGGCGGTGCAAAACGCCGCCACCGCGATCCGGGCGGGGGAGGCCGAGCTGGTGCTCGCGGGCGGGGTGGAGTCGATGAGCCAGGCGGGGTTTTTCCTCTCCCACCGGGCCCGCTGGGGGTACAAGTTCCTCCTGGGCGCTCCCGAAGAGCTCAAGGACCTTTTGCTTTACGACGGCCTCACCGACCCCACGAACAATGAACCGATGGGCCTCGAGGCCGAACGCCTCGCGGCCGAGTTCGGCATCACCCGGGAGGAGCTCGACGAGGTCGCCTACCTCTCCCAGACCCGGGCCGCCGAGGCCACCCAGCGCGGCGACTTCGCCGCCGAGATCGCGCCGATCGAGGTGAGGAGCAAGAAGGGCCCGGCGCTGCTCGAGGCCGACGAGGGCATCCGGCCCGACACCAGCAAGGAGGCCCTCGCCGCCCTGCGCCCTGCGTTCAAAAAAGACGGCGTCTTCACCGCCGGCAACTCCAGCCAGATCTCGGACGGGGCGGCGGCGCTCTTGCTCGCGAGCAAGGAGGCGCTTGAGCGCCACGGGCTGAAACCCCTCGCCCGCATCCTGGGCGGAACCATGCACGCGGGCGAGACCTGGCGCTTCCCCGAGGCGCCGGTTCCGGCGGTGAAAAAGCTCCTCGACCGGCTCGGGATGGACATCGGGGACTTCGACTACTTCGAGAACAACGAGGCCTTCGCCCTCAACAACCTGCTCTTTGAGCGCCTGCTCGGGGTGCCCCGGGAGCGGCTCAACGTCTTTGGCGGGGCGATCGCGCTGGGGCACCCGATCGGGGCCTCGGGAGCGCGGATTCTGGTGACGCTTTTGAACGTGCTGGAGAAAAAAGACGGCGAGCGCGGGCTCGCCGCCGTCTGCCACGGGACCGGCGGGGCCACCGCGATGGCGCTCGAGCGCCTCGCTTAGCCGCCGTAGCTCCAGCCGGTATCCCGGAGGCACAGGGAGGCTTCGGCCTCCCGGTTTTTTCCCACCGCCACCACCTCGGCGACCAGCACCCCGTGGTCGCCGCCGGCCGCCCACTCCCGGGCCTCGATGCGGAAGTACCAGGGGATCTCCTCCAGGATGGGGAGACCCTCTTCCAGGCGAAAGGGGTGGCCGTTCATCGTGTTCCCCTCGACCCGGGTGGCCTTGAAGAAGTCGGCGGCGAGGTCTTTCTGCCCCTCGGCCAGGATGTGGACCGCCGCCCGGCCGGTCTCCCTGACCAGCTCGTAGACCTTGGAGTCCTTCCGGAGGGCGAGCATCACCAGCGGCGGCTCGAACGAGGCCTGGGAGACCCAGGTGACCAGCGCGCCGGCGTAGTCCTCGTCCTTCTTGGCGGTGAGCACGTAGACGCCGTAGTGCAGCTTGCGCAAGACCTCTTTGCGGAGTTTCGGGTCCATGGCCGCCATCTTAGAACAGGGAGGCGGGCTCGTCCGTGTCCCAGCGCACCACCTCGAGCCGCTCGTCCTGGAGGCGGTAGCTCCCGTTCTGGCTCAGGTAGTCGGCGACCTCGGCGAGCACCCGTTCGGCGGTCTTGGGGTCGTTGCTGATGATTACGAAACCGACCGTTTCCCAGCCGTGTTCGTCGAGGCCTTCGATCCGGGCGGCGGAGACCGGGAAACGGGCGCGGATGCGCTCGATCACCGGCCGCACCAGGGCCCGTTTCTCTTTGAGGCTCTTCACCCAGGGCATCTCGAGGCGGGCCAGGTAGACGCCGACGTAGGCGGGCATAGGAAGATGCTACCCCCGGGGGCGGGCCCCGGGGGCAGCGGTGGTGAGGGGGTAGGCTAGCTCCGGATCAGCTTCCTAAGCACCGTCTGCAGGATGCCGCCGTTCTTGTAGTACTCGACCTCGACCGGGGTGTCGAGCCGGGCGGTGACCTCGAAGGTCACCTGGGAGCCGTCGTCCCGGGTGGCGGTGACGGTGAGGGTCTTATGGGGCTCGAGCCCCTCCTCGACGCCGGTGATGTCGTAGACCTCGCGGCCGGTGAGCCCGAGCGTCTTCCAGGACTCGCCGGGCTTGAACTCGAGGGGCAGAACGCCCATCCCCACCAGGTTGGAGCGGTGGATGCGCTCGAAGCTCTCGGCGATCACCGCCTTGACCCCGAGTAGCGCCGGGCCCTTCGCGGCCCAGTCGCGGGAGGAGCCGGTGCCGTACTCCTTGCCGGCGAGGACGACGAGGGGCGTGCCCTCCTCCTGGTACTTCATGGCGGCGTCGAAGATCCACATCTCCTCGCCCTCGGGGAACTTGATGGTGAAGCCGCCTTCCTTGCCGCCGAGGAGCAGGTTCTTGATGCGGATGTTGGCGAAGGTGCCCCGCATCATCACCTCGTGGTTGCCGCGGCGGGAGCCGTAGGTGTTGAACTCGGAGACCGGCACCCCGCGCTCGAGGAGGTAGCGGCCGGCCGGCGACTCCGGCGGGATGGCGCCGGCGGGGGAGATGTGGTCGGTGGTGATCGAGTCGCCGAAGAGGGCGAGCACCCGCGCGCCCCGGATGTCGCTCGGGGGCGGCGGCTCGAGGGGCATGTCCTTGAAGAAGGGGGGCTCTTGGATGTAGGTGGAGCTGGGGTCCCACTCGTAGAGCTCGCCGGTCGGGGCCTTTAGGCTCTGCCAGCGCTCGTCGCCCTGGAAGACGTGGGCGTACTCCTTCTCGAAGTGTTCCGGCGAGAGGCTCTCCCGGATCGCCGCCTGGATCTCCTCCTGGCTCGGCCAGATCTCCTTCAGGTAGACCGGCTCGCCGTTCGGGTCGTAGCCCACCGGTTCGTTCGCCAGGTCGATGTCCACCCGGCCGGCCAGGGCGTAGGCGACGACCAGCATCGGGCTCGCCAGGTAGTTGGCCTTGACCAACGGGTTCACCCGGCCCTCGAAGTTGCGGTTGCCGGAGAGGACGCTGGCGGTGACCAGGTCGCCCTTCTCGATCGCCTCGGCGATGTCCTTGGGCAGCGGGCCGGAGTTCCCGATGCAGGTGGTGCAGCCGTAGCCCACCAGGTGGAAGCGCAGGGCCTCGAGGAAGGAGAGCAGCCCGGCCCGCTCCAGGTAGTCGGTGACCACCCGGGAGCCGGGGGCGAGGCTGGTCTTGACCCAGGGCTTGGTGTCGAGCCCGCGCTCGACCGCCTTCTTGGCCACCAGGCCGGCGCCGATCATCACCGAGGGGTTCGAGGTGTTGGTGCAGGAGGTGATGGCGGCGATCACCACCGAGCCGTGGTGGAGGAGGAAGTCCTCGTCGGGGCGCTCGACCATCACCTTCTTGTCGAGCTCGTCTTCTTTTAGCCCGAAGCCGCGCTCGGTGAGCGGCTTCGTCAGGTGCTCCTTGAAGCTCGCTTTAAGCCCGGAGAGGGTGACCCGGTCCTGGGGGCGCTTGGGGCCCGCCAGGCTGGGCTCGACCGTGCTCATGTCGAGCTCGAGGTGCTCGGAGTAGAGGGTCTCCTCCTCGCCGGTGCGGAAGAGGCCGGTGGCCTTGGTGTAGCGCTCGACCAGGTCCACGAGGGCCTCGGGCCGGGCGGTGAGGCGGAGGTAGTGGAGGGTCTCCTCGTCTACCGGGAAAAAGCCCATGGTGGCGCCGTACTCGGGGGCCATGTTGGCGATCGTCGCCCGGTCGGCGAGGGCGAGCTTCTTCACCCCAGGGCCGTAGAACTCGACGAACTTGCCCACCACCCCGTGCTTGCGGAGCATCTCGGTGATGGTGAGCACCAGGTCGGTGGCGGTGGCCCCCTCGGGGAGCTCGCCGGTCAGCTTGAAGCCGACCACCCGCGGGGCCAGCATGTAGTAGGGCTGGCCCAGCATCACCGCCTCGGCCTCGATGCCGCCGACGCCCCAGCCGAGCACGCCGAGGCCGTTGATCATCACGGTGTGGCTGTCGGTGCCGACCAGGCTGTCGGGGAAGGCGTAGGTCTCGCCGTTAGCCTTGCGCGTCATCACCACCTGGGCGAGCTTTTCCAGGTTGACCTGGTGGATGATGCCCTGGCCCGGAGGCACCACCTGGAAGGAGGCGAGGGCGTTCTGACCCCACTTGAGGAGCTGGTAGCGCTCGCGGTTGCGCTGGTACTCGAGCTCGGAGTTCTTTAAGAGGGCGTAGGTGGTGCCGAAGAAGTCGACCTGGACCGAGTGGTCGATGACCAGGTCGGAGGGGACGTGGGGGTTGATCTTCTTGGGGTCCTTCTCGAAGCGGGCCATGGCGCTCCGCATGGCGGCGAGGTCCACCACCGCGGGCACGCCGGTGAAGTCCTGCAGCACCACCCGGGCGAGCTTCAGGGGCACGTTGATCTCGCCGGGGTCGGGCTGCCAGTTGGCGAGCCTTACCACGTCCTCTTCGGTGACGGAAAAGCCGTCCACGTTCCGGAGGAGGCTTTCCAGCATGACGCGGATCGAGAACGGGAGCTTTGAGACCTCGGCGATGCCCTGGCGCTCGAGCTCCATTACGTCGAAGTAGCGCACCGGGCCGGCCTGGGTCTCCAGGGTTTTGAGGGCTCCGAAGGCGTCTTTATACATAAAGGCTCCTTTCCTCCCCAACGGGGGACAAAACGCGGGTAGCTTTTGGGGGTGTCATGGCTTGCTTCCGGCGGGGGGCGCCCCGGCCGGTCTCCGAGACCAGAATACCACCTAGAGCATGCCGGCGAGAAATCCCTCTTCCCGAACCGCCCGGATCAGGTCCATGACGGTGAGGCGGTGGGGGTCGTACTCCACCAGGACCTGGCCCGGCTGGGGGACCTCGACCCGACCGACGCCCTCGAGGCCCCGCAGGGCCTCGACGACCCGGCGCATCTGCTCCTCGGTTTCGGCGCCGCGAACGCCGAGCAGGACCCGGTTCATGCCGACTATTCTAAAACACCCCGGTGCTCGCCCCGGGCCCCCCGGCTCCCCAGCGCCCGCACGAAGAGGCGGGGGCCGGCGACGAAGCCGAGCGCGGTGAGCGTGTCGGCCTCGAGCTCGTCGCCGACCACGGCGACCTCGTAGGCGCCGGCGTCGTAGGCGGACTTGGTGAGGGCGGTAAGGAGCGCTTCCCGGACCTCGGGGGAGTTCGCCACCAGCCGGGTGGCGAGCACGGTGGCCCGGTCGCCCTGCCAGAGGGGCTGGGCCAGCACGAAGCCGAGCGGACGGCCGTCCTCCTCGGCCACGAAGCTGTGGCCGCTGCGGGAGAAGAAGACGATCGCTGCGGGGTTGGTGCGCTCGCGCTGGTGGGGTTTGAGGGCGGCGGCCTCGAGCTCGGCCAGCCGGGCCTCGTCGTCCGGAGTGAGGGGGCGGACCTGCATGGCTCGAGTCTACCTAAAGCCGGCTCTCCAGCAGCAAAAGCGCCGCCGCCAGGAGGAGGAAGAAGGGCGCCAGCGGGCGCCGACCCTCCGCCAGCGGCCGAGCCGGGTCGCCTGCGGGAAGGAGGGTTTCCTCGGGGTTTTCTAGGACGTAGGCCACGCCGCCCCGGAGGCCGGGCCGGCGCACCCCGTCCGCCCCCAGCGGTTTCGCCGCCCGCAGGTGGGGGGCGAAGAAGTTGTAGACCAGGACCGGGAAGTAGGGCTTGTCCGCCAGGGTGTCGATCGGCGGCAGGTAGAGGCTTTGGCCGTCGCTATAGATCAGCCCCCGGCCGGCGGCGTCGACCGCGATCGGGGCCAGGCCGCCGCCCGGCGGCGGGGGGACGGCGAGCTCCTCGCCGAGCAGGGCGGCGCCGGTGAGGAAGGGGTGGCCGGCCTCGCGGTCGGCGACCACCGCGGTGCCCTCCGCCTCTCCGGCGAAGGCCAGGGTGGGGCGATCGGGGTTTTCGGGAACGCCCTCGATCACCGCGATCCCGCCCCGGGGGTCGGGCTTCGCCTCCAGCAGCGCGAGCAGCCGCAGGATCGCCGGGTGGTCGGAGGTCACCCGCACCCGGGGCTGGGCCCGGAGATAGACGCTCTGGTCGTCCAGGGCGAGCGCGTCGCCCGTTAGGATCTCGGCCTGGTGGCGGTCGCCGGCGGCCAGCGGGAGGGTCTTGAAGCCCCGGGCGGGGAGCGTGAGCTCATGCACCTGGCCGTCGACCCGGACCCGCACCCGGCGGGGGGCGTTCCCCCGGTGGCCGAGCACCAGCAGGTCCCTCCCCAGGTGGGTGATGCCGGCGTTCTCCTCCCGGCCGGCGACCGGGAGGTAGGCGTCGGTCGCGCTCGGGTCCTGGTCGCCTAGCCAGACGGTGGGGGCTCCGGGGAGGGCGCGGGCGGCCGCCAGCAGGGCGGCTTCGGCGTCGGGGTTGCGGTCCCCCGGCCGCCGGGCTTCGAGCGCCTTCAGCAGCTCGCCGGGGGGGCCGGGTCCGAGGACTTCCGGGGCGTTTCCGGCCAGGACCAGCACCGCCCTCTTGCGGCCCCGGAGCAGCTCCCATAGCGTCGCGGCGGCTTTTTGCCAGCGGCTGCCCGCCGCCATCGAGGCGCTGCGGTCGAGGACGACGGCGATCTGGGGGTGTTTCGCCGCCCGCTCGGGGCCGGCGATCGCGAGCACCAGGAGGGCCCCCGCCAGCGGCAGGAGCAGGGCCCGGGGCCGGGGGCGGAAGCGGCGGCCCGGCTGGCGTTTCCAGAGGAAGAGGCCGGCGACCGGGCGGACCGCCGGTCGCCGGCGGGCCGCCAGCCAGTAGAGCAGCGGGACGACCAGGGGCAGGAGCCCCAGCCAGAGGGGATTTTGGAAGCCTACCAGCGCACCTCCGTCATGCCCTCGCTGACCCGGACGTTGCCCCGAACGCGGGTGTAGGCGATGCTAACCCCCAGGCGCTGGTCGAGAAACTCAAAGAACTTGGCCAGGCGGCGGTTGAACTCCATCATCGCCGGCAGCTCTTCCGGGTCCTCGACGAAGAGCGGGGTGGTCGCCGCCAGCTGCTCGCCGAGGATCTTGAAGGCGCCGCGGGCGTTGCTGTAGCTTTCCAGGACCGCGTCCTCGGGGATGCGGCCGGCCCAGCGGGCGAAGTCGGGATCGTCCTTGAGCCGGGGTCCGGCCAGGGTCTGGGCGGCCACCTCGCTGGTGGCCAGCACCAGGCGGTCGCCGAGGTTGAAGAGGAAGACCGGCTGGCCGATTCCCAGGGTGATCTTCTTCCCCTGGTAGGGGCCGACGTCGTAGCGGCTCACCTCGAAGCCGCCCTGGCCCTCGGGGGTGCTGCTGGCGGCGAACATCTGGAGCCAGCTCATCAGGGTGGTCTCGGCGGTGAGGTCGTCTCTGGCCTCGAGGTAGAGGAGCATGTCGCCGAGCGGCTTCTGCATCAGCTCGGCGGGGTTCTCGGTAGGCACCACCAGGCTAACGAGGGCCAGGCGATCGCCGAAGGCGGAGAGGTCCAGCGGGAGTTCGAAACCGGCGGCGGCGGAAAGCTCGGAGAGGTAGTCCCCGAACTCGGGCAGGGAGAAGCAGTAGCTCGCGACCGTTTGGGCCCGGGGAAAGGTCTCGAGCGGCCAGGGGCGGCAGTTTTCCGGGAGCAGCAGCTTGGCGAGCGCGGGGTCCGCCTCGGGGTCGAGGACGAAGCGGCTTTGGCTTTCGAGGCCCTGCTTGACCACGGTGAGCGCGGCGGCGTACTCCTTGGGGGCGAGGAGCGCGTTCACCACCCGGGGCGGGAGGCTTTGGGCGGCGCCCTGGATCAGCGGCTCCAGGGGCCGGGCGTCGAGGTAGAACACCACATCACCAGCTAAGGGGAGCCGCACCCCGGTGGCGGCGTCTCCTTTGAGGAAGCCGAGGGCAATCGAGTCTTCGGGGTTCGGGCTCACCAGGAGCAGGGCCAGGCCGTCGCGGTAGCCCGCGATCAACGCGAGGTCGCCCTCCTGATCGAGGTACTTCACGTTCCAGCCGTTCATCGGCCGGGTCCTACCGAGAACCTCGCGGAGGTCCCGGAAGAAGGTCTCCCGGACCCGGGCCGAGGGGCGGGCCAGCGCCAGAAGGCTGCCGTCCGGGTAGACGGCGAGGATCCCTTCCTCGCCGACCGCGTCCAGGCTGAAGAGCTTGAGGTAGCGTTTGAGCTCGTCGAGTTCCTGGTCGCCGGGTTTTTCGTCGCCGGCGAAGAGCTCGATCAGGTCCTCGAGGGTCAGCTTCTGCCGCTTGAGCTCGGCCTGGAAGTCGACGAAAAAGGCCTTTTTCACCGCCAGGTTCTGGGTGTAGAGGACCATCACCGGGCGGCTGGGAACGATCGCGGTCAGGCTCTTGGCGGCCGCCGGCAGGGCCAGCAGCACCGCGGCCATTAAGAACACGAGAAGCTTTCTCATAACTGGGCTGATTGTACCAGCCGGGGTCCTAAAGGTAGTGGGCCTGGAAGCCCCGTTCCCCCTTTTGCAGCGCCTCGGCCGCCAGACGGGCCAGGGCCCGCCCGGAGGGGGGCGCGTCCAGGAGGCGGCAGGGGGAGAGTCTGGAAAACTCGTCGGCGGTGAGCTTCTCGGGACCCCGGAGGAGGCGGCCGGCGTCGTAGAGGGCGGCGTAGACCAGGCGGTTCCGGGCGGAGAGGCCCACCGCCACCTCGCCCGGCACCCGCGCGGCCACCCCGGCCAGGGTGTCCACCCCGACGAAGGGGACGCCGAGGGCCCGGGCCAGCCCCTGGGCGAAGGCGAGCCCCACCCGGAGTCCGGTGTAGGAGCCCGGGCCCTGGCCGGCAGCCACCCCTTCGAGCCCTTCGGGCGAAAGCCCGGCGCGCGCCAGGAAGCGCTCGAGGGCGGGCACCAAAAGCTCGTTGTGCCGCCGTTCGGCCCGCAGGGCGAGCTCGGCCTCCGGGCTGCCCAGCACCAGGTAGGGGGTGGCGGTGTCGATCGCGAGAACCCGCACGCGCCCAGCCTATTAAAGTGGAGGCATGACCTTCAAACGCTTCGCCGAGTACCTGGCGAGAATCGAGGCCGAGAGCGGCCGTCTCGAGATCATCCGCATGCTCTCCGAGCTCTTTTCCGAGCTTTCCCCCGAGGAGCTGCCCAAGGCGGTGCTCCTGCTCACCGGCCGGGTGGCGCCGGAGTTTCTGGGCCTGGAGTTCGGCGTCGCCGAGAAGGAGGCGGCCAAGGCCCTGGCGCTCGCCCTCGGCGCCGACGAGGGCGAGGTCTGGAAGCGGGTGCGCGAGGTCGGCGACCTGGGCCGGGTGGCGGAGGAGCTTCTGCCCGAGCGCGAGGGCGGCATCCCCCTGCTCGAGGTCTACCAGGAGCTGCTCGCCCTGGCCCAGGACTCGGGGCCCGGCTCCCAGCTCAGGAAACGGGAACGGCTGGCGGCGCTCCTCAAGCGGGCGAGCCCGCTGGAAGCGGTCTACATCCTCCGCATCGTCACCGGCCGGCTGCGGCTGGGGGTGGGGGAGGCCACCATCCTCGAGGCCCTGGCCCAGGCGGTGCTCGGCGATCGCGGCAAGCGGCCGCTCCTGGAGCGGGCCTACAACCTCACCTCCGACCTCGCCTACGTCGCCGAGCTCGCCCTCAAGGGCGAGGAGGCCCTGGCCCAGGTCCAGGTCCAGGTGGGCAAGCCGATCCGGATGATGCTCGCCGAGCGGCTGCCCTCGCCGGAGATGATCATGAAGAAGCTGGGCCGTCACATCGCCGAGTACAAGTACGACGGCGAGCGCATCCAGGTGCACTATGACGGCGAGCGGTTTTGGATCTACTCCCGGCGGATCGAGAACATCACCCATCAGTACCCGGACCTGCTCGAGGCCTTCCGCGAGCACCTCAAAAAGCCCTACATCCTCGAGGCCGAGGCGGTGGTCCACGACCCCGTCACCGGCGAGCCGCTGCCCTTCCAGTACGTCCTGAACCGCAAGGTCAAGCACCTCACCGAGGCGTTGATGGAGCGCTACCCGGTGCGGGCCTACGTCTTCGAGCTCCTCTACCTGGACGGCGAGCCCCTGCTCGACCTGCCGCTGGTGGAGCGGCGCAAGCGGCTCGAGTCCTTCGTGCCCCCCTCGGAGCGCTTCGAGCCCTCGACCGCCCGCTGGATCGAGACCGTCGAGGAGCTCGAGGCCTTCTACGAGGAGGCGCTGGAGGTCGGCGACGAGGGGCTGATGTGCAAGAAGCCCGACGGCAACTACGAGGCCGGCAAGCGCGGCTTCAAGTGGGTCAAGTTCAAGCGCGCCGCCGGCGGCCGCCTGGCCGACACCCTGGACGTGGTGGTGGTCGGGGCCTGGTGGGGCCGGGGGCGCCGCAGCGGCACCTACGGCTCGCTCCTCGTCGCCACCTACAACCCCGAGGAGGACCGCTTCGAGACCGTCTCCAAGGTGGGCTCGGGCTTTACCGACGAGGACCTGCAAAAGATCCTGCCCCAGCGCCTCGACCCCCTCCGCCGCGAGGAGCCCTCGCCCCGGGTCTGGGCGCTCCTCGAGCCCGACGTCTGGTTCGAGCCCGGGCTGGTGATCGAGGTGGAGGCCCAGGAGATCACCCTGAGCCCCAACCACACCTGCGCCTACGGCAAGGTCAAGGAGGGGCGGGGGCTCGCGCTCCGCTTCCCCCGTTTCCTCCGGTACCGGGACGACAAGAAGCCCGAGGAGGCCACCACTTCCCAGGAGGTGGTCGAGCTCTACCGGATGCAGTGGAAGTAGCTTCTCATCGAGAGGGAGGGTAAAGAAGAGCCATGCAGCGGGTCATCTTCGCCATCATCGCGACGGTCGCGGTCTTGCTCATCGGCGGGATCGTTCTGCTCGGTCGGGGGAAGCCGTCCCCGGCCGCCCCGGCGCCGGAAACCACCATCGAAAACCCCGATCCCCTACTGAAGGCCCACGTGGTCTTGGGCCGCCCCGAGGCCCCGGTCGCGGTGGTGGAGTTCTCCAACTACCGCTGTCCCCACTGCCGGGACCACGCGCTAAAAGTCCTCCCGCGCCTGGTCGCCGACTACGTCGAGCCCGGTAAGGTGCGCTACGTCTTCCGCTCGCTGCCCTTCCAGGGCCAGGACGACGTCTTCATGGCCAGCGTCGCCGCCGGTTGCGCCTTTGATCAGTCCCAAGACCGTTTCCTCGACTACCACCTGCTCCTCTTTCGGGCGGTGAACGACTGGGCCGGCCTCGAGGGCGAGGCGCTCACCGGGAAACTCACCGACTACGCCCGTCAGCTCAGCCTCGACCCCGAGGCCTTCCGCGCCTGCTTAACGAGCGAGGAGGCCCAGGCCCGCGTCCGCTTCGACCGGGAGCTCGCCCTCGCCCTGGGGGTCGACGGCACCCCGACCTTCTTCATCAACGGCAAAAAGGAGGTCGGCTTCATGCCTTACGACCGCTGGCAGGAGCTCTTGAAGTAGCGGCACGGGCTACTTGCCGACGTTCAGCTGGATCGTCGCCGAAAGCCTTTCCAGGTAGAGCTTGTTGCCGGCGGTGCCGCCGCTCACGACCGCCCCCAGGTACAGGCTCCGGCGGTTGATGCCGCGGGCCAATACCTCCCCGCTCAGGGTCAGGGGGACCGGGCCGGCGGTGTTGTGGAAGGCCAGGGTCTCCTGGCTGACCTTGTCAACCCCCGGGGTTCCCGGGTCGCAGGCGTAGAAGTAGCCGGTGGCGATCGTCCCCACCTTGGTGCAGCCCAGGTCGGCGGGGCTGGCGTCGGCGGCGTAGACGTCGAAGCTCAGCTGGGCGCTTTGCGCCAGCCGGGCCTGGCCGCGGATGGTCACCGAGGCGACGCTGACGCCCGGAAGCGGGTTCTCGAAGGCCACCGGACTTTCTGGAAAGAGCACCTTTCCGGCACTGTCCATGGCCACCGTCAGGTCCAGGGTGACGTTTGAGAGCCCGATCGTCACCGGCGGGGTGGTGCAGGCGGCGAGCAGGCCCAGGCCCAAAAGCAGCAGCATCCGAGGCAGCTTCTTCACGGGTCCAGTGTAGGGGCTAGCCCGGGGCATTGCCAGGGGGCGGGCTTTTTGGTAAGTTGGGTCGGTGTTTGGCGCACGACCAAGCCCGTGCGCGGAGGTACGAAGATGAAGAAAGAGATCCACCCGAAGCTCGTGCCCGCCCGCATCATCTGCGGTTGCGGCAACGTCATCGAGACCTACTCCACCAAGTCCGAGATCCACGTCGAGGTTTGCTCCGCCTGCCACCCGTTCTACACCGGTCAGCAGCGCTTCGTCGACACCGAGGGCCGGGTCGAGCGCTTCCAGCGGCGCTACGGCGACTCCTACAAAAAGAACCTGCGCCGCAAGAAGACCAAGGCCTAGCTCCCGGGCCCGCGACCCGCGGGCCCTTTTTCGTTGCCTGCCATGACCACGCCACCGCTTTTTCCCGCCCCGGGCTGGATCGAGGTCATCGTCGGCCCGATGTTCTCGGGCAAGTCCGAGGAGCTGATCCGCCGGGTCAAGCGCGCCCTGATCGCCGGCCAGCGGGTGCAGGTCTTCAAGCCCAAGCTCGACGACCGCTACCACAAGACCGACGTCACCAGCCACGACGGCACCCGCATCGAGGCGGTGCCGGTGGAGAGTAGCGGTGCCCTCTTCGAGGCCCTGGAGCGCCCCTTCCCCCACCTGGTGGCGGTGGACGAGGGGCAGTTCTTCGACGACGGACTGATCACGCTCGCCGAGCGCCTGGCCGACGCCGGGGTGCGGGTGATCGTCGCCGGGCTCGACATGGACTTCCGCGGCGAGCCCTTCGGACCGGTCCCCGCCCTTTTGGCCCGGGCCGAGTTCGTGGAGAAGCTGACCGCGGTCTGCGTGCGCTGCGGCGCCCCCGCCACCCGGACCCAGCGTCTGATCGACGGCGAGCCGGCGAGTTACGACGACCCGGTGGTGCTGGTGGGGGCGGCCGAGACCTACGAGCCCCGCTGCCGCCGCTGCCACGTGGTAAAACCAAAGCGGTGACCCCCGCGATCCCGGTGCTCGCCGGCCCCACGGCGACCGGCAAGAGCGCGCTGGCGCTCCGGCTGGCCGAGGAGCGGGGCCTGGAGATCGTCAACGCCGACGCCACCCTGGTCTACCAGGGCCTCGACATCGGCACCGCCAAGCCCACCAAGGACGAGCTTGCCCGGGTGCCCCACCACCTGGTGGACGTGCTCCTCCCCAGCGAGGAGATGAGCGTGGTCCGATTCCTGGACCTGGCCGAGGCGGCGATCGCCGACGTGCTGAGCCGGGGAAAGCTCCCCCTGGTGGTTGGGGGGACCGGTTATTACATCCGGGCGCTCTCCCAGGGCATCCCCAAGGTGCCCCCGCCCGAGCCCGGTCTCATGGCCGCGCTCGAGGCCGAGCTCGAGGCCCGCGGCGTCGACGCCCTCTTCCAGGAGCTGGCCGGGGCGAGCCCGGAGGACGCCGCCCGTGTGGGCAGGAACCCCCGGCGGCTGCTGCGGGCCCTCTTCATCCTGCGCCAGACCGGGACCCCGCCGGCCCGCCTGCCCTGGCGGAGGCCCCGGTTCGCCTACAAGAAGCTGATCCTCTGGCCCGAGCGCGAGGCCCTGCTCCCCATCATCCAGTCCCGCGCCCGGGCCCAGTTCGAAGCCGGGCTGGTCGAGGAGGTACGGGGGCTGCTTGCGGCCTACCCCGAGATGCCCACCGCGCTCCAGACGATCGGCTACAAGGAGGTGGTGCGCCACCTCGAGGGCGAGCTCACCCTGGAGGAGGCGATCGAGGCCGACTGGCGGGCGGTCTGGCGCTACGCCCGGCGGCAGTACACCTGGTTCCGCCGGGAGCCCGGCGACGTCACCTACCTGCCCCGCAGGGGCGAGGCCGCCTGGGAAGGACTTTCGGACTGGTTTTCCCTTTATTTCCAAGCGCTATACTGAGCTTTCGTGGAGTTTGCCGTCGAGTTCGAGGACGTCAGCGTCCGGTTCGGCACCTACACCGCCCTGGAGGGGATCAACCTCAAGGTTCCCGCCGGGGCGTTCGTGGCCATCATCGGCCCCAACGGGGCGGGGAAGAGCACGCTCTTGAAGCTCGTCCTCGGGCTTCTGCGCCCGAGTTCGGGGCGGGTCCTGGTCTTCGGGGTGCCGGCGCCGCGGGCGCCCGCCGAGTGGCTCGGTTACGTGCCTCAGTTCAAGACCCTGGACCGGAGCTTCCCCGCGCTCGCCATCGAGCTGGTGGCCACCGGGATCCGCCGGCGCTGGCCCTTCCGGCTCTCCCCGGTGGAGCGGGAGGCGAGCCTCGAGGCCCTCCGCCGGGTCCGCGGCGAGGAGCTCGCCTACCGCCGGCTGGCCCGGCTCTCCGGCGGCGAGCTGCAGCGGGTCTACCTGGCCCGGGCCTTCGTGCGCCGGCCCCGGCTCTTGCTCCTCGACGAGCCCGCCACCGGCATGGACGTGCTCGGCGAGGCCGACATGTACCGCATGCTGGAGCGCTACCAGCGCGAGCACGACGCCACCGTCTTGATGATCACCCACGACTGGGAGGCGGCCCGGCACCACGCCACCCACGTGCTGGTCCTGAACCGCCGGGTGATCGGCTTCGGCCCTCCCGAGCGGGCGCTTTCCGACGAGTGCCTGCGCCGGGCCTTCGGCCACGTGGGTCACCCGCACGAGCTCAGCTTTAGCGTGGGGTCGCGCGATGCTTGACCTCCTGAGTTTGCCCTTCATGCAGCGGGCCCTGCTCGCCGGGCTCTTGGTGGGGGCGACCGCCAGCTACTTCGGCGTCTTCGTGGTGCAGCGGCGGATGAGCTTTCTGGGCTCGGGGCTCGCCCACGCCGCCCTGGGCGGGGTGGCGCTCGGCCTTTTCCTGGACGCGGAGCCGCTCTACGTGGCCCTGCCCTTCACCGTTTTGATCGCGCTTTTGATCGCCTGGGTGCGGGAGCGCACCGAGCTCGGCGGCGACACCGCGGTGGGCGTCTTCTTCTCGCTCTCGGTGGCGTTCGGCGTGGTGCTGCTCGCGCTCAAGAGCGAGTACACCGCCGACGCCATGGCCTACCTCTTCGGCTCGATCCTGGCGGTGACCCCGGCCGACCTCGGGGCGGTGGCGCTGGTGGCGGCGGTGACGCTGCTTCTCTTTCCCTTCTGGGAGCGCTGGGCCTACGCCACCTTCGACCGCGACCTGGCCCGGGCCGACCGGCTGCCGGTGCTCTTCGACGACTACCTGCTCACCGCCATGGTGGCGGCGGTGGTGGTGAGCGCGGTCAAGGTAGTGGGGATCCTGCTGGTGGCCGCTTTCCTGGTCATCCCGGCGGCCACCGCCCGGCTCTTTTCCAGGACCTTCGCCCAGATGACCCTGCTCGCGGTCGTCCTGGGGGTCGCCGGCGTGATCGCCGGGTTGATCGCCTCCTACCTCTACGACGTTCCCAGCGGGGCCACCATCATCCTGGTGGAGAGCGCGTTCTTCCTGCTCGGGCTGCTGGCGGTGCGAAAAATCTAGCAAATCCATACGGGATTTAGGGGTTAAAATGAGTCCATGTGGATCTCGACCCGTGCCCAGTACGGACTTCGCGCGCTTCTTGAGATCGGCTCCCGTGGGCCGGATCCGGTGCCCCTGAAAGAGGTGGCGGAAGCCCAGAAGATCAGCCAGCACTACCTGGAGCAGATCGCCTCGGCGCTCCGCCGGGCGGGCTTCATTAAGAGCGTCCGGGGGGCCAAGGGCGGCTACAAGCTCGCCCGGCCGCCGGAGGAGATCACCGCCCTCGAGGTGGTGGAGACCCTCGAGGGCAGCGTGGCCCCGGTGGGCTGCATCGAGGACCCGGGGAGCTGCTGGGCGGCCGGCGCCTGCGCCACCGAGGAGCTCTGGCGCCAGGTGGACTTTGCCGTCCGCGACGTGCTCTCGAAGACCACCCTCAAGGACCTGATCGAGCGCCAGCGCTTCTTCGCCGACAAGTCCCGGAAGGTCTTGGTCTAGGGAGGCCGGCGGCCCCCTTACCCGGCCCGCTCGATCCCGATCTCGGCCCGGCCGTACTCGTCCTCGACCTGTACCCGGTGGCCTTCGGGCTCGCCGGGGACGAGCTCCACCGCCAGGGTTTCCTCGGCGATGCGGTCGGCGTGGGCGTTGAGCGCCTCCTCGTACTTGCCGCTCGCCCGGTAGCGGAGCCGGACGCGGTCGGCGACGAAGAGGTCCATTTCTTTGCGCCCCTGCTGGATGAGCCGGATCAGGTCGCGGGCAAGGCCTTCGAGGAGCAGCCCTTCGTCCACCCGGGTATCCAGCGCGGCCACGAAGCCGCCCTTGGCCTGGGCGGCGAAGCCCTCGGGTGCGGCGGCCTCGACCAAAAGTTCGTCCGGCTCCAGGACCAGGGTTTCCCCTTCGACTTCTAGCTCCACCGGTTCGCCGGCAAGCGCCCTGGCCGCGAGCTTTTGGGCGTCGGCCTCGGCCAAGGCCTTTCGGATCGCCCCCAGCTTCTTGCCGTACTTGGGCCCGAGCTTGGGGAGGTTCGGCTTCACCAGGTAGGTCACCTCGGCCTCGCTGGGGGAGAGGACCTCGAGCTCCTTGACGTTCAGCTCGTCCTTGATCTCCTCGGCGAAGTGGCGGAGCGCCTCCCGCTCGGCCTCACTGGGGGCCACGAGCTTTAAAAGCGGAAGCGGGGTGCGGGTTTTGACCTTGGCCCGGGCGCGGGCGCCGCGGGCGAGCTCCACCGCCTGGATCACCGCCTCCATCGCCTGGATCAGCGCCTCATCGAGGTAGGCCTTCTCCGCCTTGGGCCAGTCGGCGAGGTGGACGCTTTCGGGAGCGCCCTCGTCCACCCGGCGCATCAGGTTTTGCCAAAGCGCCTCGGCGAGGAAGGGGGTGAAGGGGGCGGTGAGCAAGGTCACCGCGACCAGCGCCTCCCAGAGGGTGGCGTAGGC